>Ga0208900_1001593_pt1 | contig 11730 bp, 8 predicted proteins | sample AntAceMetag02UKK_FD_184763 | JGI IMG/M metagenome (GOLD analysis project Ga0208900, IMG submission 184763) | Saline lake microbial communities from Ace Lake, Antarctica - Antarctic Ace Lake Metagenome 02UKK (SPAdes) (version 2) | ecosystem: Environmental > Aquatic > Non-marine Saline and Alkaline... | reverse complement strand
ATTTTCAATGTAGCAGGTATTGGGTAGAACGTTGCTTCGATGACAGCAAAAATGAGTTGGGGATGTCCGGTTATCAGGTAACAGGATGGTTGCCCTGGCAACATCACATGGCTTTGGTAATGATGGCCGGGCTTTATATTTTGAATATAAAATTAGAGCAGCAAGACGAGATGCCGCTAATGAGTGTAAGAGATGCAAGGTTGTTGGTAATCGCCATCAACTTTGCAACACAAAAAGAAGTTGACCTTTGTATGGAACATATTCGCATTAGACACAAACAAAGACAGGCGGATATTGACAGGTATTATTGAGGAAAGTTATTTTAGTAAAGTAGAATTATTTATTCCAGAAAAAAAATTCCCCCTCCGTCAAATAAGGGACCGTCGTACAGTTCAATAATTTCAAAACCTGCCTTCCTGATGAATTGTTCAATATTTTTCCCATCGGAAAGATAGTTGAGGCTGCCCATGAAATAAACTGAATTTCCCATAATCCCGCAAGTCCCACCAATAAATCCATTGTTGAAACCCGGAAGCATGATACCATCGGGGTTTACATAAAGTACATCTGTTTCAAATTTTGTTAAAGCTGCATAAATCCCCTTGTCCGAAGTAATCATTTTATCATCATTCAATGCCAATAGGTTACAACGGGTGTAGCCTTGTGGGACATGAATTTTAGTTTTTTCTCCGGCAGCTTCAATAATTTTGGGATCGCTAATTTTAAGATTGTGAATGAAATATTTAGTGGTAAGCACGGCATTGTATTTTGCTGTGTGGGGATACTTACTCCCAAGGGCGAAATCTCCCTCACGGAAGTTGATGTTGTGGCTGTGCAATAGGTTTTTGTACGCTTCAGGCAGGTTGGGTGAAGTGAGGATAAAACCCGGAAATTGGGTGATGAAAATATCTGGATGGCCAGAAATGGTTTCATATACCAAACCATTGGTAGAAAACCCGACAACATCCCCGAACTTTCCCAGGTTTTTTTTTGCCATTTCAGGCGTCCTGTTATCAACTAAAATCAGCATAATAATTTCTGCCGCTTAGGTTTTTATCGCTTGTAAACCGAACGGTTTTAAATTTTTCGAGCAACATATTTTTATTGGTTGATTTATACCCAACAGCATAATTAATTTGCACGGGAGGGATAAATATTTCAAGCTTTTCATTTGCGTCTTCGGCCAGGAGGTTTTGCAATGCTTCTTCCCACAGTTTGGTTAATACCAGTTCTTTGAAAGAAACATGAAATGGACCAGCAATTAAATCACCACCATACAACAAACCCTCAGAAGGGTGAAGTCCGGTACGGATAATGTTGATCCCGGCCTCCTCTAAAATGCGGTAAACTTTGGCAACTACTTCTACAGCTTTGTGCAAATCCAAAGGCAGAAATTTCCCTGAATTAAAAAGCTTTTCCAAAGGGGTATCTTTTATCACCAAAGCCGGATAGATCCTAACATCCTGTGCATTTAGCTTAACGAATGACTTTGCCGTTAGCACAGATCTTTCAGCAGAATCGCCGGGCAGGCCAACCATCATTTGCAGGCCTAACCTGAAACCGTGTTCAACTATCAATTTGCTTGCCTTCACAGTATCTTCAGTAGAGTGCCCCCGCCCTGATTTTCGCAACACCTCATCCTCCATCGACTGTGCCCCAAGTTCAATTGTTTGCACTGAATACTCTTTTAGCATTTTCAACTTTTCCTTGTCAATAAAGTCGGGCCGGGTTGATAACCTTATCCCCACGACCAGCTTGTTTTTGATAAAAGGTTGTATGGCTTCAAGGTAGCTTTGCTGGGTAGCAATGGGCAGACCGGTAAATGTCCCTCCGAAAAAGCCAACTTCAATAATTGAATTTGAGGATGGAATAGTAGTGAGATGTTTCTCGATAATCCGAACTACATCTCCCGGGCCGGGAATGTCAACATGGCCCGAAATCTTTTCCTGGTCGCAAAAGATGCACCGGAAAGGGCAGGCCTGCATGGGGATGAATACGGGTATGGTAAAGTGTTTTTGTTTCATTTGCAGGTTCAAAATTAGTTTTTAATTTAATGCTGAAATAAAATGATAATAGTTTTCTCCTTTCAAAATTTCCGCTGCACGTCAAATTTCCCAGTACTAATGACAACTAATTGTAAAGTATTGGAATGAGTAAAAAGACCTTCCAGGTTTCTCATCTAGGAACATGACAGAACTTTATAACAAGGAGGTCTTATTAGCAAAAACCTGGAAGGTCTCCAAATAATGTTAACCACAAATGGGAATAGATTTCTCCTTTCAAAATTCTCGTTTCACTCAATTTTTTCCAGTCGAAATGACATGGTTATTTTATCATGGGTGGGAGGTCCAAAGCGGGTGCTCCGCGCCCGCTTTGGACCTCCCACTATCCCATACAACGTGTCTTGTCATTCCGACAAGCGCAGCGTTGGAGGAATCTATTTTATCATTAACAATCACAATTTATTAAAAAAATTGCAATCCAAAAAACCCAACATTCTGGTGAAAATTTAATACATTTGGCTTATGAAGCTAATTGATGATTTCATATCGTTGATATTCCCGCAAATTTGCGCCGCATGTGGGAAACTGCTATTCAAAAACGAAGAGATTATCTGCACCAAATGTTTGTATAAACTTCCAAAAACGAACTTTCATAAGAGCAATGACAATCCTGTAATGCAAATATTCTGGGGGCGCATACAGCTTCATTCGGCAGCAGCTTTTCTTAATTTCACAAAGTCGGGCAAGGTGCAGCACCTTGTGCATCAACTGAAGTATAAACATAAAACGGAGGTGGGTGTTTTGCTGGGTGAACTTTATGGGACGGATTTGAAAAGTACTGATTTGTTTAGTAGTGTGGATGTTGTCATCCCGGTTCCCTTGCATTGGAAAAAGCAAAAGAAACGTGGTTTTAACCAGAGCGAAATGTTTGGCCGGGGCCTTGCCAAAAGTATGAAAGCTAAGCTCAACACCCAATCGTTAATCCGCAAAGTTGATACAGCAACGCAAACTAAAAAGTCGAGGGAACAAAGGTGGGAAAATGTGCGTGATGTTTTTGAATTGAAAAACGAAGAACAAATAAAAGGAAAACATATCCTGCTGGTGGATGATGTGATTACTACCGGGGCAACAATGGAAGCTTCAGCAAATACGCTGTTGGCTGTGCCCGGGGTAAGGGTGAGTGTGGCAACTATTGCATTTGCATCTAAGTAGAGTCTATCTTTAAATTGAAAAATTCTACTTCGTACTTGGGAAATTCAAAATTCAAAATTCAAAAACTCAAATAAATTCCAATATCAAAATCTCAATGTTCAAAACTGTTTCAGACTTTTGAAATTTGATTTTTGAAATTTATTTGTCATTTTGCCATGGGCATAACTATGTTAGAAATTTGTGCTTTGGTGCTTGTTCTTGCAAAATGGAGACTTTATGGACAGACTCTAAGTTGGCTCTTAGAAAACAACTAATACTAACATGTTAACGATATTTTGTTGGTCTTTTGTTTCCCGCGAAGTACCCGCCTTGCCGCGAGGCAGGACTTTAATTTTCCACATAGTGGTGCAATGCACAAATTTGCACATCGTCAAATTTTCAAATTAATGTAGTACCTTGGTCTCGTGCAAATCATCCCAAATTTTGTTATTCATCCCTCATAATTGTTATTTATCCCATATTGATGTTGTTCGTCACATTTATTTGATTTTCGCCTGGTACAGCTTTAATTTTGTGGCTGAAATAAATTTTTTATCACAACCATTAAATAAATTAAACCATGAAAAAAGTATTGTTAGTTGCGTTTTTATCACTGAGTTTTTTATTTGGCTTTGGCCAAAATGTACCCAACCCGGGATTTGAAGCCTGGATTGATTATGGTGATTATGAAGATCCAAAAAACTGGAATTCACCCAACGAGGTCACCAGTGGACTTGGTGTGTTTACTGTATCAAAATCAACAGATGTATTTGCCGGAAACTTTGCTGTTAAGTTGGAGTCGGCAAGCCTTATGGGAGGACTTTTTAAAGTTCCCGGCACCATTACTTTGGGTGAGTTCGAAATTGATTTCATTAATCAAACGGCGATTATTGTCGGGGGCATTCCTTTTTCCAACCGGCCTGATAAACTCTCGGGGAACTTTAAATATTTTCCTATGCAGGAAGATTATATGCAGGCTTTTGTGTTTTTGTACAAGCGAAACCCAGATACCGGACTAAGGGATACCATTGGTACGGGATATTACAGCATGGCCGATACTGTTGATACATGGTCGCCATTTGATATGGACATTATGTATTCTTCTAATGAGGAGCCCGACTCCCTGAATATTATCATCATGGCCTCCGATATTGTGAATGTTGTTGAGGGCTCAACCCTGTTGGTAGATAGCCTGATGTTTGAGTATGCTACCGGAATGGAAGAGGTTGTGCAGGATAATCAAATCAAGGCCTTCCCAAACCCATGCAACCAACAAATCGCTTTCGAAGTTCCTGAAGGCTGGGAAAACTCTATCGTGTCAATTTTTAATTCCTCCGGACAGCTTATGTGCCACGAGGCTGTGAGAACCAGGCAATTTGCGCTCACCACTGATTCTTATCCCGATGGAGTTTATTTCTACCGGGTCAGATCCGGGCAGGAAATGAAATCAGGTACTTTTATCGTTTCGCATTAAAAAGCTGATTGCTCTTTAAACCGATAACCCGATACACCTTTCAAATATTGCCGATGCTTTCGTTGAGGTTTTGCACAATCCAAATATTCCTGTTGCTGTTAACGATACCATTGAAGTGTTGGCGGGCTACCCGACAGAAATCGATGTGCTGATGAATGATATTGACATCAATGGCGATGCGCTTGAAATCTTTTATGTTTTTGCTCACGACAGTTATGGTTTTTTTACTTACAATGATTCACTCATTACTTTTAGCCCCTATTGCTATCTTACCGAAGATTTTAGTATTTATTACCAGATGAGGGAAAAAGACAATCCATCGTATTATTCTGGTTTGGCGGAAGTGTACATGCGGATTATCGAAAACAACAACCAACCCATAGCAGTTGATGACGACATTATAATGCCGGCCTATAGCGAAACCAGCATCAACCTTTTGCAAAACGATTTTGGCCCCGATAATGCAAGTATCAGGATTGTTGAATTTGCCAATGTGCCCGACAATTTATTAGCCACCATAACATTTGATGATAGCATTGCTGCCGTTGATGTGCCCATAAATTTCGAGGGCAAGCTGGTGTTTCCCTATCGCTTCAGCCAAACAGCAAATTCGGCAATGAAATCGAATTGGGCTAATTTATCCGTAACGGTTATCCCGAACAATGATTCTTTGCTTGCACAAAATGACAGCATTACTTTGATGCCCGGATTCGCTGATACCGTTTATGTTTTGAATAATGACATTAACCCGGCAAATGATAGCTTGTTTGTTTTTTATTTGAAAACTTCACCAAGCCAGCTGAGTATTTCCAAAGTCGGGCAAACCGGGGTACGGCTAAATTCCGATCCTACCCTTGCCGGCGATTTTGAAGTGGCTTATACTGTGAGGACTTCAATGAATGCAACCTCACCAGAAAGCGGGGCGAAGATTATAGTTCATGTAAAAGACAGGAACCTGATTGATGCCTTGGACATTAATAATATCAATGCCAAATTCAGTGCATTTAATATCAATTTCTTGAATCCTTATCCTTCGGGATATAGCGAGTATGGTTTTGAAGTCCCGAAAGGTAGCGGCATCAACAGCATTTTCTCCAATGCGCTTTGGATTGGTGGCACGGCAAACGACTCCTTGTTTCTGGCGGGGGGCAAGTACGGGTATCCGGACCTTGATTTTTACCCTGGCCCTATTTCCGATTATTACCTCCCTGATATTTATACCCGTTTTGGGGTTTGGAAACTGAATAAATCCGAAATCGAATACCATATCCAAAATTGTAATACACCGGATTACCAGGCAATTTTACCTATTCAGTCCTGGCCGGGAAATGGCAATACAATTTTGGGCCAGGCCGAAAAACTTGCTCCATTTTATGATGTAAATGGCGACGGGCAATACGAACCCTTGAATGGTGATTATCCTTTAATCAGGGGCGACCAGGCTTTGTATTTTATTTACAACGATGGTCAGGGTATTCACAAAGAGACTTATGGAAACCCCCTTGATGTTGAAATTCATGACATGGCTTATGCTTTTGACCAGCCTGGTGACAGCGCGTTTTTCAATGCGATTTTTGTTCATTATGATTTTTATAACCGCTCAAACCGGGTTTACGACAGCACTTACATTGGAGTGTTTAATGATTTCGACCTGGGAAACCCGCATGATGATTACACGGGGTGTAATGTATCGAGGGGAGCAGCCTTTGTTTATAATGGTGACGGATTCGATGAAAATGCCGGAAGTTCTAAAGGATATAAATCCAATCCCCCGGTGCAAAGCATGGTTATTTTAGGTGGCCCCGAAATGGAAGCTGCTAACCTGGATAACCCTGCCGGTGAATGTGACGAAGGTGTGAACGGGCTGAATTTTGGTGATGGGATTATCGATAACGAAAGATATGGGATGACAAGGTTCAGTTATTTTGAAAGCACCGTTGGTGCCCCGATTGTCCCGCCAGATTTAGCACTAACATATTATAACAAACTGAAAGGCTTATGGAAAGACAATAGCCCTGTGTTATATGGTGGTAAAGGCCACATTAATTATAACTCGGTTGGCCCCGAATGTCGTTTCATGTACCCCGGGGCCTCCGACCCATTGAACTGGGGGACTGGCTGCGATTATCCCAATGGCGGGTACAATCAAAATGGGAACTTTTGGACTGAAGAAACTGCAGGCAACACGCCTTTTGATATTAGGGGATTAGGTGTAAGTGGCCCTTTTACATTTGAACCCGGCAAAGTTCAATCGCTTGATATTGTTTATGTTTTTGCCCGCGATTACAATTTTGGTGATGAGTTGGAGGCAATGGACATTATGAACCAGCGCATCGATACATTGAGGAACAGGGTTGTGGATGGCGGAATTATTTATTTACCCAAAGATGATACAAAAATCCCGGAGTTTGAAAATGTTAAGCATCAAATCAAAATATTCCCAAATCCGGTTCAACATTCTATACTTAATATTGATTTAAGTCAGAACAAGTTAAATCAACCATGTGAATATAAAATTAGTGACTTGCTGGGCAGAACACACCTTAATGGCCAATTGGAAGCAGGTAAGACCAATAAGATTTCGATGGCTGGATTAGATGCCGGAGTATATATCATTACAATAAACGCCGGGGTTGGTGTGTATGTAAACAAATTGATAATAGGGCAGTAGTATCAGTAATTTCTAAATTAATTCGATGAAGGAAATTAGATAATGATGAAAAACGTGCAACTGAAATATTCAATGCCCGCCTTGCCTGTCCGTCGCTTTGCTTTGGCAGGTGGGCCGGCGAGGCAGGTAAAATGTCCAATAATTAATGAAGATTGATTCGGAAGAGTATTAAAAGGGACATTTGAAATTCTACATTTTATATTGGACATTAAAATCTGAAAATATCGTTAACATGTTAGCATTAGTTGCGCTCTAAGAGCCTTTTTCCCCTATAAACATTATTTCCCTTATAACCCCTATACCCAATACCTTATTCCCCTTTTTCCCTTTTAGTATTAAACTGGTTCATCGTCCTCTGTGCTCCCACAAAAACAAAACTCTTGATCATCTCTATAGCTGTAGGGATTTTTTCGAGCATGATCTTTTCTTCGGTCCTGGTCCATTCACCCAATACATAATCCACCTGATGCCCTCTGGCAAAATCGTTGCTTATGCCAATACGTAAGCGAGAAAAATCACTTCTACCAAGAGTTTCGATGATGTGGTTCATGCCGTTATGCTTGCCACCACTGCCTTTGGCCCTCATTCTTAAAGTACCTTCATCCAGGGCTATCTCATCAGTAACCACCAGCAGGTTTTCTATTGGGATATTCTCTTTGTCCAGCCAATACCTGATCGCTTTTCCGCTCAGGTTCATATAGGTAGTGGGCTTAATCATCACCACTTGTCTTCCTTTAACACGGCCTTTAGCCATAAAGGCGTGGCGCTCAATTTCAAAACTCGATTTCAAATCCTGGGCAAGGGCATCCAAGGCAACAAAACCGATATTGTGCCTGGTGTTGGCATATTCTGCTCCAATGTTTCCGAGGCCGGCGATAAGATATTTCATGAAATGGGTATTGTTAAAAAAAGGTTTCTACAATTCTTTTATTGAATTCGTGATAGATCCAAAAAAGAAAAGGTACAAAGCTGCACAAAGCACTTCATACCTTTTATTTATTCGAAAAATGAACTTATTCTTTTTTCTCTCCGCCTTCAGCTGGTGCTGCACCTTCAGCTCCTTCAGCTCCTTCTTCACCTTCAGCTCCTTCTTCACCTTCAGCTCCTTCTTCTTCCTCATCAATAATAACACGCTGGGTTTTAACAGACGCAGCAATTGATGTAGGTACATCGAGAAATTCGATGTTATCGCGGAACAAGTCAACAATTTTAATGCTATCACCAATATCCAGATCTGTTATATTAACAACAACTTCATCAGGTAGATTGGCAATAAGGCCCTTAATGCGGACTTTCCTGTATTTTCTTACTATTCTTCCACCTTTTAAAATACCTTTCGAAGTACCTGAAAAAATCAATGGGACAGATACCATAACGGGCTTATCATCATAAACCTGGAGAAAGTCAATATGAAGGATACGATCACTAACAGGGTGATACTGTATATCCTGGAGGATGGCAACATACGCTTTACCATCAACAGTCAGGTCGATAAGGAAAGTGTCAGGTGTGAAAACAAGCTTTTTTAAATCCGGTTCGGGAATAGCAAAATGGATTTGTTCTTTTCCGCCGTAAATCACACATGGGACGTTTCCTTCCCTGCGGTGTTTTTTGGCGTCTTTTTTCCCTACGTTCTCTCTTAGAGAACCGCTCAATGATAGACGTTTCATAAAATTTAAATTTAATTGATTAATATTTATAACATTGTTAAAAAGTCGAAATGGGTGCTGATGGATTTATTTTTATTCACCCGTTTTATCACATCAGCAAAAATATCTGCAGTTGAAAGGACCGTAATCTTTCCTTTGCCCTCTCTTGGAAGTGTATCGGTAACCAGAACCTCTGCCAGTGCTGAATCTTCAATTTTTTGGCAGGCATCGGCCGAAAAAACAGGATGTGTACAAACTGCACGTACCGAATTGGCGCCCTCTTCCATCATCATATTGGCTGCTTTAGTTATTGTACCCGCTGTATCGATAATATCATCAACAATAACAACATCCTTTCCCTCTACATCACCAATGATCCTCAATGTACTTACTTCGTTGGCTTTGTCGCGGGTTTTAAAACAAATCACCAGGTCAGTATTGAGGAATTTCGCATAAGCAGCAGCTCTTTTTGTACCGCCGGTATCAGGCGATGCCATGATAAGGTTAGGCAATTTCATCTTCATCAGGTGTGGGACAAAAATAGAAGAAGCGTACATGTGATCTACAGGGATGTCCACAAAGCCCTGAATTTGGTCGGAGTGGAGATCCATTGTGATGATCCTGTCGACACCTGCAGCAACGAGTAAATTTGTAATTAATTTAGCACCAATCGAAACCCTGGGTTTGTCCTTGCGGTCTTGCCTGGCAAATCCAAAGTAAGGTATCAGGGCTACAACCCTTTTTGCTGATGCCCTTTTTGCTGCATCAATCATTAGCAAGAGCTCAAATAAATTATCGGCAGGGGCAAAAGTAGATTGTATAATAAAAACATCATTTCCCCGGATGGTTTGCTCGAAGGAAGGCTGGTATTCGCCATCTTTAAAGTGGGCTACGGTTGACAAGCCAAGGTCACTTCCGTAAGCCGAGGCAATTTTTTCAGCCAGATAACGTGTGGCTTCGCCCGAAAAGATGTTTACTGCTGCTGCCATTGCATCAAGGAATTAGAGTTTGATTTTCAGGCGGCAAAAGTAGGACAAATAATCAGCATGGCAAATAATTTTTAATGCTGTTATTGGTCAATAACTAAAAAACACTACTTTTGCACACCTCAACTGGATAAGGTTGTTAATATCGTTCTTTAAAATAATTGTTAGCGTAATCATACATATCTAAAGTTGAATTACCAATTCTCAACTTTCAAATGACAAAACTTGTCCGTATGGATAAATCTCAAAACTCAAATTTCAAATAGCTGCAACAGTTTTGTAATTTGGATATTGGATTTTATTTGTGTTTTGGATTTTGAACTTTGAACTTTGGTATTTTCACAATTGAATGCGCTATCTATTCATGAACAATTTTAAAAAGTACCCGCCCGAGTGGCGGAATTGGTAGACGCGATGGTCTCAAAAACCATTGAACTTTGTTCGTGCCGGTTCGATTCCGGCCTCGGGTACTAAAATATATTTTAAAGCCTTGAGAATTAAGTTTTTCAGGGCTTTTGTTTTTTAGGTGGGTAATAGAGGGGATAATAGTTTATTTCTCATCTAAAACATTTGATTAGTATAGGTAACGCAATGGCAAATCCAAAATTACTCTGGTGCCGGCAGCAACATTATTCTTGTTCAGGTCGATGACTTGAAGTTTAAAATCCCATGTGTTTCCGGCTCTATTGTACAGTTCAATTCTTTCCTTCGAAATTCTACTTCCCCGTGAAACATGTTTCTTCCCTTGTTTTGCATCATTGATTTTTTTAGAAGCTGTCCTTCCAATACCATTATCTTCAATTATGCATCTTATGATGTTTTTGTTCAAAATATGGAATTCAACGATTAGTTTTCCATCTTTTTTTAAAGGCAACAGACCATGATGTATGGCATTTTCGATATGAGGCTGGATGATAAGTGGGGGAATCTGAATTGAATCCACATCAATTTGGGCATCGATATTTATCAGCACATCGAATACTTGTTGAAACCTCAATTTTTCAAGACTCAGGTAATTGTTGAGGTAATCCAGTTCCCTCTGCATCGAAATGTATTCCTGGTTTACATTATCCAGGGTCATCCTGAAAATATTCGAAAATTCCGAAAGGTATCTTATCGCTGAATCAATGTTGCTATTGAGGATGCAGTTTTGGATTGAAGTAATGGCATTAAAAACAAAGTGGGGGTTCATCTGCGCCTTGAGTGCTTTCATTTCCAGCTTATGCATCTTTTCTGCAGTTGCTGCTTTTTGTCGTTCTTTTTGCCTCACAACTCTGGTTTGGTGACCGAAAAACAACCATGAAAGAACTAAGACTAAACCCACGGCTAAAACATAAAACCACCACCGTTGCCAGAAAGGTGGAATGATAGTAAAACGAGATTCCATGTCTTCATATACAACTTGTCCCGAATGATTCATTGCTTTAACCCTGAAAGTATAATTACCCGGAGGCAAACTGGAATAAACAGCCGAAGTGCTTTCGGAGAGTTCCGACCAGTTTTGGTCGTAGCCTTCAAGAAAATATTGAAACCTATCCTGTTCAGGATTGAAGTAGTTCAAACTTTTAAATTCTATCCCGATATAGTTTTGAAGGTAATTCAATTTTGGTTCGTCATCAAGCATTCCGGTCCAGGGGTTTTTAATCAGCAAACTGTCCCAACCCTCGTGATAATTAAACAGTTTAAATTTGCTGAACTGCATTTTACCAGCGCGTGTAGTTGTTTTGTTTGCAAGTGACCTATCAACTTTAATTAT
>Ga0208900_1001588_pt1 | contig 11750 bp, 12 predicted proteins | sample AntAceMetag02UKK_FD_184763 | JGI IMG/M metagenome (GOLD analysis project Ga0208900, IMG submission 184763) | Saline lake microbial communities from Ace Lake, Antarctica - Antarctic Ace Lake Metagenome 02UKK (SPAdes) (version 2) | ecosystem: Environmental > Aquatic > Non-marine Saline and... | reverse complement strand
AGAAAGGCAGTTATTGTCAGTGCAGTCAGAACACCCCTGGGAAGCTTTGGTGGTTCATTGAGCAAAATCGGAGCCACGGATCTGGGTGCCCATGTGATAAAAGAGACCATCCGCCGTGCAGGCATTGAAAAAACAGATATTCAGGAATGTATCATGGGCATGGTGCTTCCCTGTGGGTATGGGCAGAATCCGGGGAAATTGGCAGCGGTGAAAGCAGGCCTGCCCTGGGATGTGGAATCCATCACCATTAATAAAGTGTGCGGTTCTTCCCTTAAAGCGGTGATGCTGGCAGCCCAGGCCATCCAGTGTGGAGATGCCGATGTGGTGGTGGCTGGCGGCATGGAAACCATGAGCATGGCACCCTATTACATGGATAAGGCCCGGTGGGGCCATCGCATGGGGCCGGGAAAAATTGAAGATCACATGGTCCATGATGGTCTGTGGGATGTGATCAATGATTTTCATATGGGAGTGTCCAACGAATTGTCCTCGGAAAAATGGGATGTTTCCAGGGAAGAACAGGATCAATTTGCAGCCCAGTCCTATCAACGGGCCTGTGATGCCATTAAATCGGGTCGGTTCAAGGATGAAATTGTTCCCGTGGAAATTCCCCAGCGTAAAGGAGATCCCATTCTTTTTGAAACCGATGAATGTCCCATGGAAACCAGTTATGAAAAGCTTTCCAAAATGAAAGGGGCATTTAAAAAAGGGGGGGTGGGTACGGCCGGCAATGCCTCCATCATCAGTGACGGTGCTTCGGCCCTTGTGATCATGGAAGAAGCGAAGGCAAAGGCGTTGGGTTGCACCATCATGGCGGAAATCGGTGCCCAGGCCTCCTATGGCATTGACATGAAATATGTTCTCATGGCCCCCATTTATGCCATTCCCAAGGTGTTAAAAAAAGAGGGCTGTACAATTGATGACATTGAGCTGTTTGAAATCAATGAGGCTTTCAGTGGCAGTTCCACAGGTATCAATAAGGTTCTGGGGCTTGATCCTGATAAAGTCAATGTAAATGGTGGCAGTGTGGCCCTGGGTCATCCCATTGGTGCCAGTGGTGCCCGGGTACTCACCACTCTTTTGTATGAAATGGAAAAACGAAATCTTAAAAAAGGGCTTGCATCCCTTTGTCTGGGCGGTGGAGAAGCTGTGGCGTTGGTCATAAATCGACCGGCATAAAAAGATCTTAAAAAACATTTTAGCTCATAACACATAGATTCTTCTTTTTGTAATAATATGCCCAGAGGAAATTGAAAATAGCACAGGGTGTATACAAATGAGAATTTACGGTTCATGAGCATTATAACGGGCATATCCTGCTGGGACACAACGAATATTGGGTCGTAGACGCGGAGCCAAATGGCATTATGCCGCCCCCCCCCGACGGGCAATGGGCCCGGCCGGAACCGTTAGACGGCACAATTGGCCGGTTCCTATTACCCATCGGGGGGGGGCTCTGCTGAGGTTGCCCGGAAGTTTTATTTTCTAATAAAAACTGAAGCGGGGTTTTCAGCTTATAAACCCGTGCGTACGTGGCGGGTGTTTATGCTCTTGTGGGGTGTCTGATCACCCCATTACTCAATCGTTCCTTTTTAAAAAATATATTCAGGAGAAATCATGGAGATTAAGAAATTCGGCGTAATCGGCGCAGGCCAGATGGGTAACGGTATTGCCCAGGTGGCGGCTGCCAGTGGACTTGAAGTGTTGATGAGTGATATCAAGGAAGAGTTCACTGCCAAGGGTGTGGCGAACATCACCAAAAATCTGGAAAGAAGTGTTAAAAAGGGAAAACTGGAACAGGCTGAAATGGATGCCATTCTGGGCAGAATCAAAACCACCACAGATCTTAAGGATATGGCATCGGTTGATTTTGTGGTAGAAGCTGCCGTGGAGCGCGAAGACCTTAAGTTTAAAATTTTCGAGGATCTCGATGCCATCTGCCCCGAACACGTTATTCTCTCCACCAACACCTCTTCCATTCCCATTGGCCGCATTGCCGCCAGAACTAAACGACCCGACAAGGTCATTGGCATGCATTTTATGAATCCGGTGCCAGTGATGAAGCTGGTGGAGGTGATCAAGGGTCTTCCCACATCGGAAGAAACCTTTAATTTGACCTGGGAGTTGAGTAAAAAATTTGGAAAAACCCCGGCTGAAGCCAATGATTTCCCCGGGTTCATTGCCAATAGAATTCTCATGCCCATGATCAATGAGGCAGTGTTCTGTCTTTACCAGAGCGTGGGAAAACCCGAAGACATTGACACCGTCATGAAACTTGGCATGAATCATCCCATGGGCCCCCTGGCCCTGGCCGATCTCATTGGTCTTGATACCTGCCTTGCCATCATGGAGACCCTGTACGACGGGTTCAAGGATTCTAAATACAGACCCTGTCCCCTGTTGAGAAAATATGTGGAAGCCGGGTGGCTGGGACGAAAAGTGGGTAAGGGATTCTACGATTACAAGTAATCTGTTCATCCGCTGTTAAATTGTTCAATTCTAACGCCCGGGCCGTAAATTGGTTCCGGGCGTTTTTGTTAAGGGCATTAGAGGTGACGTTCGGGGCTAACACTGGCCACAGCATTCCAGCATAACGATGATTTATGCAAGGCCCACGTTGTGATTCTGCCGCCTGAGTGTAATCATGAAATCTCATTGAACTGCTTTCTATTAATTCTACATTGTGATATTTTATTTCAAGGGGGTAATCACAATGCGGTTCCTTTTTTGGGGGGCACCAGTCGGATTCCGTTTTTTCATCGACGGTACAGGGGGGTGACGCTGTGATTCCACCCGTTTTATTAGATGGGTACCACACCCAACCATGGAGACTCTCCTGAAAGAGGGACAGAGGGCAAAGAATAATGGGAAACAATATATTAAGATATTTTATATGCGTGGCTGTCTTCACCTGTTTTTGTCTGACCTTGTCCATACCCAACGGCATGGGCCAGGATAAACCCTTGGAAAAGGCGTCCCTGTCTATCCAATGGCTTACCCAATGTCAGTTTGCTGGCTACTATGTGGCTCTGGATAAGGGCTTTTACAAAGAAGAAGGTATTGATCTTACCATTATTCCGGGCGCATCGGATATTAATCCCATCCATTTGGTCTCTTCTGACCTGGCCGACTTTGGAACCAAATGGTTGGCGGATTTTTTGGTTGCCAGGGAAAATACCCCCGCATTGATATCCATTGCCCAGATTTTACAGAGCAATGGATTAATAATGGTTGCAAAGGCCGCATCCGGTATCAAAATTCCCCGGGATTTCATTGGTAAGCGGTTGGGAATATGGTTTTTTGGAAATGAAACCCAATTTTTTGCACTGATGAACCAACTTGATATTCCCCTTGATCAACTCAATATTGATGCACTCAAGTGGAGTATCAAACCCTTCCTTGATGGCAGATTTGATGTGATAACTGCTATGAACTACAATGAGTATTTGCGCATACTTGATGGTGGATATGAAAAAGAAGCGCTTAACATAATAGATTTTTCGGAATATGGGTTGAATTTTCCCGGACAGGTCATTTTTACAAAGACTGACATCCTGGAAAAAAAGCCGGATTTATGTGAACGGATGGTACGGGCTTCGCTTCAGGGATGGGCATGGGCAATGAATCATCCGGAAGAAGCCGTGGATATCGTCATGAAATACGATAAGACAAAAAGTTTAAAAAAAGACCTTCAACTCAAACAAATGGTAGCGATCACCAGACTGATAACCTATGGTAACAGGCCTTTGGGATACCATGATCCAGACCAGGTTGAGTTTGTTGCGAGTCGTTTGCTTGAGCATAAGGTCATTTCCCGACCACAGATTTTATCGGAGATATACACGAACCAAGTCTGGGAAAAGGCCCACGCGGGCATGGAAAAATAGAGGCAGCGAGTATTCTATATTCGAAAAACGATGTTGACAGCGGTGCAAAAACTAACACAGAGCGTTATATATGAATCAAAATAAAATCTACGCAGTGGTAACTACCACTATTGCGATGATACTGACCGCCGTTATTATTACATCAGTCCAAAGCTGGGTTTCCGTTCAAAAAGCATTTGGAGAATTAAACACTACCTACACGGCTATTTTGAACCATGTTTGTGAGCTTCCCCTTGATATTTCACAGGCACGGACAGAACTTTTCCGATATATCAATAACTACGAACCCTCACCCTCTCGCATACAAAGGCATGTCCAGCAGGCTCGGTCAAATTTAGCATGGATAACCCGACAGCAGCTTCCGCAAAACAGCAAGGAACTTGCAGAGGGTCTGCTGAAAAAGACAGATGCGTTTGAAAACAACCTCAGTCTGTTGAAATCGTATGCGAACAAAGGAAATTCCATTCAGGTGTTGCTAACAGCCAATAGACTCACCGGTCTTGGAACAACCATATCCTCTTTGTCCTACACGCTTAAAGAGACCATTCAAAAACATATCCTCCATAAGAACGAACTATCGCAACAAAAAATTTTAAACAATCACGCGCTGTTTTCTGTTATTTCTATTGTTTTTATCATGTTGCTCTTGTGTGGCGTACTATTTTATAACCGAATTCTCCAGGGACAGGTTCAGAAGCGAACTATTGAACTACAGGCCCGGTTACAGGATCTTTTGGAGAGTGAAAAAGCGCTCAAGATCAGTGAGGAAAAATGGCGTTCGCTTACAGAAAATTCCCCTGATACCATCATACTTTCTGATTTAAACTTTGATATTCGGTACATCAACCGCGCAATTTGTAAACAAATGCCCGAAGAGATTATCGGAAAATCCATCCTGGATTTTGTACCCCCGGATCAGCATTCAGGATTTACGGATACCGTTGGGCGTGTCATGCAAAACCACAAGCCGGGTCGGATTGAGATCCGTTATGATATCGTGGGTGGGGCCTCGCAGTATTTTGATGTGCGGATGGATCCTGTATTGGATAAAGGGGGGGCCATTGAAGGGCTTATCAGCAGCTCCACTAATATCACCAATCGCAAAAATGCAGAAAAAACATTAAGGCACTCGGAAGAAAAATATCGAACAATGATTGAACATTCAAATGATATGATCTGGATACTGAACAAATCGGGTCAATTTACATTTTTCAATGAAAGAACAGAATGGGTTACCGGGCTAAAGCTCAGTGACTGGATTGGAAAATCATTTGCTCCCCTCCTATTGGAAGAGGATTTGTTCATGATAAATGATGTTTTCCAAAAAACCATCAACGGAAGAACCGTTCAATATGAATTAAGACTGAAACAACATGAGGGAAAGATTCTCACCGTTTCCGTAAATACAGCCCCCATATTGAAAAATGGTGAAATTACCGGGATTGTGAGTTTTGGCAGGGACATCACCGAACAGCGCAAGCTTGAAATTCGGATGCAACAAAGCCAGAAACTGGAATCCATCGGAACGCTTGCCGGCGGTATCGCCCATGATTTTAACAATATTCTTTCTCCCATTATGGGGTATGCAGAGATGTTGCTGGAGGACATTCCAAAAGACAGTCCGTTTCGAAAAAAACTCAGCGGTATTCATTCAGGGGCTTTGAGAGCAAGGGATCTGGTTAAACAAATCCTTGCATTTTCAAGGCAGGAAAAAAGTGATTTGAAATTGATGAGAATCCAGCCGGTTATTAAGGAAGCCCTTCATCTTATCCGATCAACCATACCCACCACCATTGATATTAAACAGGATATCCATCCCGATTGTGATCCTGTAAAATCAGATCCTACACAGATTCATCAGATTGTTATGAATCTTGCGACTAATGCCTATCATGCCATGGAAGAGAACGGGGGTGTATTAAACGTCGGGTTGAAACCCGTGGAGTTTGGGAAATATGATGTCATAACCCCTGATATGACACCGGGTTTATATGCCTGCCTTTCTGTGTCAGACACAGGCATTGGAATGGACAAAACTTTGCAAGATAAAATTTTTAATCCCTTTTTCACCACCAAAAAAAAGGGTAAGGGAACCGGGATGGGGCTTTCAGTGGTGCATGGGATTGTCCTCAGCATGAATGGGGTGGTTCAGGTATATAGTGAACCCGGAATAGGAACGCAATTCAAAGTTTATTTTCCAGTGGAGACAGCGCTTATTCAAGGAAAGCATTTTAACCCTACCCAGGAGAAATTGCTCACCGGAACAGAGCACATACTCCTTGTGGATGATGAAGAAGATATTATTACAATGGAAGAACAAATGCTGGAACGTCTGGGATATCAAACCACATCCTGCACTGGCAGTATTGAAGCCCTTGACACATTCAGGTCCGATGCCGATAAATTTGATCTGGTGATCACAGACATGGCAATGCCAAAGATGTCCGGCGACAGACTTGCGGCTGAATTGATAAAAATACGCTCTGATATCCCCATAGTGCTTTGCACGGGATTCAGTGAAATATTGTCCGAAGAAAAGGCTGCATCCTTGGGTATTAAAGGGTTTTTATTAAAACCGATTACCATGGCGGACCTTGCCCAAAAGATACGCCAGGTCCTGGGTTAATTTTGTTTTTATTTTAATGTGCCGATGATCCCCTTGACGGCTGCGGGTATGTCCGCTGGTAAAATAACCACCTTTGAATTCGGAGAGTTGGACACGCTTTTTAAGGCTTCAATGTATTTTTCACCCAGCATATACAGCATGGGAAGCTCCTTGTCCTGGATGGCGGAGGTGACCTTTTCTATGGCCAGTTGACTTGCCTTGGCAAGGACGATCTGGGCCTCACCATCTCGCCGGGACGCTTCCACCCGTCCTTCAGCTTGGAGAATGGCTGCCGACTTATCCCCCTCGGCCCGGGTGACGGTGGCCCGTCTTTTTCGTTCAGCAGCGGCCTGCTCTTCCATGGCCGCCTGCATGGTGGGAGACGGGTTGATGTCCTGGATTTCCACGGTTTTTAAGGCAATGCCCCAGTCGGAAATATCATCTGAGATGGATTCTTTGAGTCGGGTTCGGATTAAATTTCGATTGGAAAGGGCTTCGTCCAGGTCCATCTCCCCCACAATGGAGCGAAGGGAGGTCTGCACCAGGGTTTTAATGGCCACTTCATAATCATCCACCCCGTAAACCGCCTTGTCGGGGAAGAGAATATTGATATAGGCCACGGCATTGGTGATGATCACGGCATTATCTTTGGTAATCACCTCCTGGCTGGGGATATCCATTACAATGTCCTTGGTGATTACCTTATATGCCACCTTATCCATGTAGGGAATGATGATGTTCAGTCCGGGCCCCAGTGTTTTTCTGTATTTTCCCAGACGCTGCACCACATGTTTATTTCCCTGGGGGACGATGCGGACCCCCAGGCTGATGGTGACCATCACCAATATCACGAAAAATACGGCAACAACAAGTCCTGGACCCATGGTAACTCCTCCTGAATATTAAAATAATTATAAAAAATTATGGGCATTCTTCATATGACCTCAAAGGGCGCATTCCCATTTTTCCGGTCGGCGTTTTAAGCCTTTGATATGTAAAGATATAATTTTTAAGCCAATTTATTGCCGACTCAATAAAATCAATAAGTTATAGATGGTACCGGGAAAATGGGAATGCGCCGACCTCAAAAGTACTTTACACTTTTTTTGATCATTCCACATTTGCAGGAGCTTTTTCCAAAAGGCTGTAAACTACTTTTGGTATCATATGAAGGATGCCGACGCTTTAATGATTTTTACAATCAGAGTATTTCCGGAAACATCCACCACCCGGATCCGGTCTCCGACTCGGGCATCTTCATGACAAATAAAGGCCCACTGTTCTGAACCTAACACCGGTGTGGTAAATTTTACCACCCCTCTATTCTTTGTGCCAGCGGGTTTTACCACCAATCCAGATTCCCCCAGAACTGCTTCCAGGGAAAGACCTGCCTTGGTTCGGTCTTCCATTTTTACCTTGAAAACCTTGAACCATAAAACGGTAAAGAGAATGGAGGCCACGGCCCAGAAAAAGAGCTGCAGGGTAAGGGAAAGATGGGGAAGAGCCCACATGGTGGCCGCCACAAGGAATGCCCCCAAGCCAAACCAGATGATGGTGAAATTGGGGATCATTAATTCGGACATGATGAGAATCATGGCAAACACCAGCCAGTACCACGCTTTAATCTGCAACATTTTTAGCCCCTTTTTCGTTGGATAGTACGCTTGTGTTATGGCACTTGTGGAATATTTATGAATTAAATATGATTCAAGGTAAAAAGTCAAGCATCCAACTGGGAAAGCCAGGGCAAACGCATTAAAGTCAGTCATGATTTTTGATTGTAATAAATTCAAGCATTTAAAAAAATAAAATTTTTAAGAAGATCCAAGAATGGGTGCAATTCAATAATTTAGATTTTTGCAAAACAGTGATAATAAAATCACTAATGTATAATTTATATAATTATAACCTACTGATTTTATTAAAGGTATGTTTTTAAAAAATTATTTTTATCATTGAATCCTCTGAAATTTAAATTATTGAATTGCACCTTCCAAAAATTCAATTTTTTTTCATAACTAATTGAGTTTATTGAAATTAAATTTATAGTATAGGAATTTCCATTTTATGAAGTGTTAAATCAACGGGTTGTGAAAAGCCCGCCCAAAGGGCGCTAAGTTCTTAATACGTTTGCCCTGACGGGTAGCCTTAAAAACATTGCTTGTTTTACGTTTATAGGATATAAATTTCGATTTTAAAGTAGCTGATTCAGAGCTGGACTGTTTGAGCAGCTTCTTTAAAATTATGAATAAGTACCCACACATATGTTTTCCGGTATTCCACAGCCATATGTCATTAATATTTATGTGTTTCATTTTGAGGAATATATGCCCGGGTACTTATTTTAAATAAATACAGATAAATATACAGGTGTGTACAGTGAAGACCGATTTGATTGCGATTTCAGACCTTAAGATTGAACCCCCTTTTTCCTCCCTTTTTCCCATTGGCAGTGAGACCCTGGAGGCCATCTCCACGGACATGAAAGCCAGTGGGTTTGATGATAGTTTTCCCCTGATTGTCTGGGAAGGGAAAAATGTGGTGGTGGATGGTCACACCCGATTTGCAGCGGCCCGGGGTCTTAACCTGGAAGAGGTGCCAGTCCTTTTTAAAAATTTTGAAAATGAAGATGATGCCATCCTTTACTGCTTTCATATTCAGAGAAATCGTCGGAACCTTGCCGATGATGATATTTTAAGATGTTTGGAGGTTCTGGCTAAAATCAAACCACCGGCCCGGAAAAAAAAAGAGGGGGAGGACACCCCTGCTGAAATTCCCACTAAAAAAGAGCAGGACATTCTCCGGGCCAAGGAGCTTGGCACCAGCGTGGCCAAGGCGGAAAAGGCCAGAAAACTTCTTGAGCATGGCAGTGATGATATTAAAGAAAGTGTCGCATCAGGAGACAAATCCATTAATCAGGCTTACCAGGAGGTCCAGGAACAACGTCGGGAGAGCGGCGAGTTAAAGGGAAAGACCACAACGGGTCTTGGGAATACGGCAAAGTATACAAAGGCCCTGGGCAGCTTTTTAAGGGAGTTGGCTAAGTTGAAGGATAACGATTGGGAAGATGTCTCCAGACAGAAGGTATTTGAGGATCTGGCATCCATCACAAAATTTGTTGAAAGTTGACGCCGTAAATCAGAACATTAGGCAGGAGCCCAGTGTGGTAGTAAGTACCCGAGCATATATTCCTCAAAATAAAATCCATAAATATCAACGGCATATCTCTGTGGAATACCGAAAAACATATGCATGGGTACTTATCGTAGTGGCTCAATTGAGAATATAGGTTCACCATTTACTGCCAATGACCAATTTGCCACCACTTCATCCTCATGAATGGTAATTTTTGTGATCAGTCTTAGACTGCAAATTATTTTTGGAGTCATATGAATGTGACCCCCCCAGCTTTTCCTTATTTAGTTTGACTTTACAAAAAGAAATGTTATCATATTGTTATAATATTTTTATATAGATACTATGCACGACATCAAAGAATGTAATGAAATATCATTATAAAACCTTGCTATTAAAGGATAAAAAGTCTTTATGTCGTTCATTCTTTGATGTCGCAAGTAATAATATAAGGATATGGTTATGCGTGCAACAATTAGACAAATTGGAAATTCAAAAGGGTTAATTATTCCAGCATCATTCCTTTCTGAGGCTGGATTACAGAACGAAGTAGAGATGTCTCTTGACAATCATTCAATTATAATTACTCCTGTAAAAAAAGAATTACGAAAAGGTTGGTTTGACGGTTATGATGCAGCGGATGATGAGGATGCCTGGAATGGTTTTGTTGCTCTGCCTCGAGAAGAGGATGAGTGGGTATGGTAAAGAGAGGAGAGGTTTACTGGGTAGAGCTTGACCCAACAAGGGGAAGTGAGATCAGTTTCGGGTCAGGGGTGATGCGCTCGGTGCGCGATCTGGAGATCCGTTTCAGCGCGATTCTTGATAACCATATCCGCTTGCATGATGTGAAATTATCTCAGGATGACCTGCGGGAGCGTTTTGCAGAGCTGATTCAGGCCCTTTATGAAAAAACCGGTCGCCGGGTGGTCGTGCTGGTGGATGAGTATGATAAGCCGATCCTGGATAGCATTGAAAATACGGAAATGGCCGTTGCCCTTCACGAGGAACTTTTCAAGCCCCTATCCCTTTAGGGTAGGGGTTGTTGACTATTTTAGGCGTAAGCAAGACGCCCCTTAGGTTGAGGAATTGATCGACCTTGTTGAGAGGCTGTATCAAGCCATTCTTGAATAATAACTTGGGCATTGCCTACTGCATCGTCATAGGTGGCACCATCTGCCATACAACCAGGAAGCTCAGGTACTTCAACTACAAAGGTGTTATCCTCTTGGCTCCAATAAATGATTATCTCATACTTATTTTCCATAGTTACTCTCCAATTATTAGCCTATAGCGAAGAATGACATTTCTGACTTGGTTAATTTGGTAGGGTTTGCCTTTACCATTCTTAGGCTGAAGGTTAAGAATTTCCTCAACGCCCTGCATCGTAAATATATGATGATCGCCTCGGATGCGTTCTTCGAAGCCGATTCTTTGGAGTAACTGACACAGAGACGCGAATGGAACGTTCGCATCGCCTCGGCGCATGAGAATATGCTCAATCAACTTGTCCGGTCTAATTTACCCCAATTCAAAATATCATGATGTCCAGCATCAAAAAAAGAACCAACCCAATTTTCTAATTTGTCCGTTTCATATTCAAATAATACACATATCAGTGCGCTAATAGCAAGGTAATAATTAGAGCATTATCTAACTGTCCCCCTCTTTTTACTCTGGTAACTCGACCAGGGATATTCTCCGGGATCGGCAATCCTATTTGAGATGTATAATGGGGCGGCACTGGAATAACCTGCTTGCAAAGTGCCATGGCTTTATAGTGAAGGAACTCAAAAAAGCGCCCCCAACCGGCATCGGCAATGGATTTGTTCAATCCTGCCTTTGCACAAGCACCATTGGGGAGATATTCGCCGGTTTCTTCATTTTGTTTGGGCTTGGGTCGTCGAATCATGTTCTTGATTGTCAGTTTTTCATGAAAGAGTATGTTCGACTTATTTGTTTATTTCTTGCTTGAGCATAAGAGTTATATCCCCCAAAAACCGGCTTTTCAGCTATTAAGGTACATGGTCGAGCAATGGTACGAACTTGAAAAACAGGGGGTATTGGGCAGCAAACTACCACCGATATTTCCTATACTTATTTATCATGGTGAACAAGGCTGGTCT
>Ga0208900_1001584_pt1 | contig 11781 bp, 8 predicted proteins | sample AntAceMetag02UKK_FD_184763 | JGI IMG/M metagenome (GOLD analysis project Ga0208900, IMG submission 184763) | Saline lake microbial communities from Ace Lake, Antarctica - Antarctic Ace Lake Metagenome 02UKK (SPAdes) (version 2) | ecosystem: Environmental > Aquatic > Non-marine Saline and Alkaline... | reverse complement strand
AACCGGGCTGATGCGGTAGTATCAGCACTCACTGAAAATTATGGTATTCCCCCCGACAGGTTAAGCAGCCATGGTGTAGGCCCGCTGTGCCCGTTGTATAGCAACCTTAGCGATGAAGGGCGAAAATTTAACCGGCGGGTTGAGCTTGTGCTGATAACCACCAAATAGTGCGCCTTGATATATTTCCGATAAATTAGATGAACCGATTAGGTATAATTAGTAAGGGTATAAAGCCCTTGCTGATGCTTTAGGGCGATAATCAAAAAAGAGCACATAGAAAAAAATCTTACCGAGAAGAGGTGGAGGAATTTTTGAGAAATTACGATGTAGAAGAGTATGATCCGGATTATTTTTGGAGCTAAGTTGTATTCTCATTATAATGAAACTCCTACATTTAACTTGTCGCAGACCTACGGCCTGCTGGTAATCGTTGGGGCAAACCTGTGCTTTGATGTTTCTCCATAGGAGTCCTACGGACAGGCTTTCAGCCTATGGGCGCACGGCATGGTAGATTTTTATGCTATTTCCCCAGCCTGAAAGATTACAAAATCAAATCAGGCTAAATCGGTTTACCCAGCCTGAAAGGCTTTAACATCAAAAGGTCAGGCAGCGCCTGACCACACCATCCGCCCACACATACATCTCAGCCTGAAGGGCTGAAACCCAACACCAGTAAAAACAATCATCCGTAAACTAATGAAAAGAAAGGTTTTGCTGCGGGGGTGTAAAAAATAAGCACTGCCAAAATCCTACCAGCGATATTCAATTATATCCATGCAAGCATTTAATCAATCGTTTTTGGTTCTACTACCATTTTTTCTGCCATTTTAATTTTCTTCACTATTTTAGCCGAAAACTAAGAGTGTGGTAAAATCATCATTTCAAATAATCATCGTAATTTTCTTGTTTCTGCAAGGGGCAGCTTTTGCTCAACAAACCGTCCTGCCAGCTTACGGGAAGCTCAACAACGAAAACCTAAAGCTTTCGCATCCCGAAATAATTATGCGTGGCATCGGCACTACAATCTCATTTGAAGTTACCGATCCGGGCATTAAATCGCTGGTTAATGGTGAAATACCTGCTATCGTAAATGGCGAAATCGAGAGCTTAAAATTCGTTCATGGTGAAGCTGAATTTACGGTAGTTTTTGATGAGCCGCAACAACTGTCCATATCACTTGATGAGTTTAGGTTTAAAGATGATTTCACTCCTATCCCCCTCTGGCTGTCGATTTTGCCGCCACTTATTGCCATATTGATGGCGCTTATTATCAAAGAAGTTTATTCGGCACTTTTTACGGGAATACTGGTAGGGACATTTATTATTTTCTTTTACCGGGGGCAGGGTTTTTTCGAGGCACTGTTCAATGGCTTTTTTGCCGTTGTTGATACCTACGTGCTTAATGCCATGATGGACCAGAGCCATTTGTCAATTATTATATTTTCGATGATGATTGGTGGGATGGTAGGGGTGATTACCAAAAACGGAGGCATGAAAGGCGTGGTAAACTTTTTGTCGCAGTTTGCCAACAATGCCCGATCAGGCCAGCTAATTACATGGCTGCTTGGTATTTTGATATTTTTTGATGATTACGCCAATACCCTCGTTGTGGGAAATACGATGCGACCGGTAACCGACCGTTTAAAAATATCGCGTGAAAAACTGGCCTACATTGTCGATTCAACAGCAGCGCCCATTGCTTCCATTGCCTTTGTTACCACGTGGATAGGTGCCGAGTTAAGCTACATTAATGATGGCATAAAAACGCTGGGGCTTCCCGAAACGCCCTACGATGTTTTTCTTAACTCACTGCAATATGCTTTTTATCCCATCCTTGCTATCTTCTTTATGTTTTTTTTGATATGGAAGCGTCGCGATTTCGGCCCAATGTTTAAGGTGGAGAGTTTGGCCCGAAAACGCACGTCATCAAGCGAAAGCGAAACATTGCCCCCTGAAGGAATTGGTGCTGACACAGAACCTGAACCCGGAGTTACCGCAAGGTGGTTTAATGCATTTATTCCCGTAATGGTTGTTGTGTTGGGTACTATTGCTGGGTTAATAATTACAGGAATTGAAGCTGTTGGCTGGAATGATGAAATGGGTTTTGGTGGAAATATTTCTTCGGTTATTGGTAATGCCGATTCATTCAGCGCCTTGCTTTGGGCTTCGCTTACCGGGGTTGTGGTGGCGATTTTGCTTTCTGTTTCACAAAAAATTCTTACGCTGGCCAAAAGCATCGATGCACTTGTTCACGGCTTTAAAACCATGCTTACCGCTGTACTTATTCTTGTACTTGCCTGGTCTATTGCCATGATTACAGAGCATTTGCACACCGCCGAATTTATTTCCACAACCCTGATACAGCTAAAACTTTCGCCATATTTTGTGCCTGCACTAACTTTCCTGCTTGCTGCCCTGGTTTCGTTTTCAACCGGATCGTCCTGGGGAACAATGGCCATTCTTTATCCTTTGATATTGCCGGCATCCTGGTTAATTTGTAAAGATGCAGGTTTAAATTACGATGCCTCGATATCTATATTCCACAATGTGGTTTCGGCGGTGCTTGCAGGGTCGGTTTTAGGCGATCATTGTTCCCCGATTTCCGATACCACCATTCTAAGTTCTTTGGCCAGCTCGTGCAATCACATCAGCCATGTGCGCACACAAATGCCGTATGCGCTTACGGTAGGAGTAATCGGTATAATTTTCGGAACCATTCCGGCGGCTTATGGTGTTTCGTCTTTGATACTTTTCCCGGTAAATATTTTGATTTTATTTTTCATTGTCAGGTTTGTTGGGAAAAAACATCCCAAGGTTTATCTGGATGGGAGGATGGTGTAGATAATAAAACCTCAACCTTTGAATTAATATCCAATGGAATAATCCAGCTAAAAGGCGGACAAGCAGTGGTAAATTTATTTTTCACTTTTATCCGTGCATTGGTGGCAAATTATTAAATAGATGAAAAAGCAAACACTAAAATCAAGTGGTGAACAATACCACGACTTTTCAATATTCAACATATCTGCAACCATAGCAGATTACATGCTTGCTTTTCATCTCAACAAATCGCTGGAAATAAAACTTGCCCGGCAAGTTGATCTTCCGGTTTATTTAGCTGGCGATTCACCGGTGTTTTTTTCCTTGTTTTATTTTAAGGATGATGTACGGTACGAGTATTACTTAATACAGGATATTACCGGACAAGATCAGCTTTTGAATAGTTTTTTATTCTTATTGAAAGGACATTTTCAGGAAACTATGCTTGAAAATATTATAGAAACTATTAGTAAAATGAGTGACATTTTCAGCATCAATGCTGTGGCTCCGGATGAAAAGCTGCTTAAAAGAAGCAAAACGGCAAAAACCATACAATTCATTAACACCATTTTAACCGACCTTGAAATTCATATACTTGAAATTAACCGGCGGCGAGAGGAAATTAAGGTTAAACTAAAACCAACGCGAACAAAAAGTATCAGGAAATTATATGATTAAAATATTTTCTGCGAAAATGGTGGTAGAACCTAAAAAATAAGGATATTTGACATCAAATCAAAAACAGAAAAACCAAGGGAAATGAAAACAAAAATTATTGCAACTTTAGGTCCGGCATCTTCATCACCAGCCATGCTGAAAAAATTAATTTTCGCGGGTGTTGATGTTTTTCGATTAAATTTTTCACATGCCAATTATGACGAATTTGAAAGGATTATTAATGATATTCACGAACTGAATGAAAAGTTGGAAACCCATGTTGCTATTCTTGCCGATTTGCAAGGGCCAAAAATCAGGATTGGCGAAGTAGCACCGGAAGGCATAATGCTAAAGGATGGGCAAAGCATTCGTTTTACCACCGACAAATTGCAGGCTTCGGCGGATAAAATTTTCATTTCTTATGAGCATTTCCCGAGGGATGTAAAAGCAGGCGAAACCATTTTGCTGGATGACGGCAAATTAACGCTCAGGATTGCCAAAATAGATGGTAAAACCGAAGTGGTGGCAAAGGTTGTAAATGGTGGTTTGCTAATGTCGCGAAAAGGTGTAAACCTGCCAAACACGAAACTGTCGTTGCCTTCGCTGTCAGATAAAGATAGGGAAGATGTAAAGTTTATTATAGATCATAAGTTCGACTGGATTGCACTTTCCTTTGTAAGGTTAACTTCAGATATTGAAGGATTGATATCGATGATGAACTCGTACAGTCCCGATCATAGCATTCCGGTAATTGCAAAAATCGAAAAACCGGAAGCTGTTAAAAATATCGATTCAATAATACAGGCCGCCCACGGTGTGATGGTAGCCCGGGGCGACCTGGGCGTGGAGATTCCTCTGCAAAATGTTCCCATGATCCAGAAAATGATAGTAAAAAAATGCCTTGCCCATGCCAAACCGGTTATCATAGCCACGCAAATGATGGAAGGCATGTTGAACAGCCCGCGGCCAACACGTGCCGAGGTGAACGATGTAGCCAACTCGGTGATGGACGGTGCTGATGCTTTGATGCTTAGCGGCGAAACTTCGGTGGGAAAATTCCCTGCCGAGACCGTGGAAACCATGCAAAAAATAATTTCAGAGGTTGAGCAATACGAAGGTATATATCATAAAAACCAAAAGCCTGTTATCAAAAACAACCCGCGCTTTATTTCCGATTCGATAATTTACAGCGGCTGCAATGTAGCCCGCGAAGCCAACGCCAAAGCCATCGTGTCGGTTGCTTCATCGGGTTATTCTACAGCCAAAATTTCATCACAAAGGCCACGGGCTACTATTTTTGGTTTCGCCAATGAAACGTCAATTCTTAGGAGGCTCAATCTTTTGTGGGGGGTAAAGCCCGTATATTTCGACAGGTATATAAATACCGATCAAACCATTACCGATTTAAAGGAGGAGCTAAAGCAAAAGGGCTTGGCGCAGCCCGGCGATTTGTTGGTGCATATATCCAATATGCCCATCAACCAACCCGGCAAATCGAATATGTTGAAGTTGGGGTACGTGGAGTAGTGGAGTAATGGAGTAATGGAGTGGTGGAGTGGTGCCAGATCAAACATCAAGCATCACACATCGGACATCTGATATATCAAAAAAAATCAGATGTCCGATGTTTGATGTTTGATATAGGATTGTACATTTTCACCAGGAATTTATTTTCAAGACATTCTACCAGTCATCCGATGAATCACTTCCGGGAGTGGCACTGTTCCCTTATGCAAAGTGTCCTTTGCTTAGGCAGGATTCATCGGATGACTCATCCTGGCAGCTAATTTCTCCTGATAAAATTATAGGTTATGGTTCCAACCTGGAGGTCGGCGGCGTTGGGGTCGGGGGTAAATACTGATTTTTGTGCTGCATCCTCGGCCATTTTCCTTAGCTGGGCATCGGCAATGGTTGTTCCTTTTACACCGGATTGAACCCGTGTAACTTTCCCCTCTTTGTTCACCCAGATTTTAACCACCACTTTTCCCTGTTCCATCGAAGTGTAGGTGGGCTTTGGCAGGTGGATAGAACCTCTTCCCTCAAGGTCGAACGAAACGCCATCGCCCATGCCGGAAACACCGTCTTGCTTTTTACTTTCTTTCGATCCACTTTCTTTTCCCTGGTCGGCTTCCTTAGTCCCGTCACCTTGGTTCCCCGATTCGTTCTCATCCTTTTTAAGCGGTGTGTAAAGTGCGTTGGGGTTTACTTTGGGTTCTTCAACTACTTTTTCCTCAAAAACTTTTTCTTCAACAACCTCTTCCGGAATTATTTTTACGATGGTTTTTTCCTCGATTATCGGAGTTTCTTCAACATCCTGGGTAATGATTTCTTTGGGTTCGGGTTTTATTGCTTCGGGTTGAATACGTTGAATGGGTTTAATTTTTTCGGGTTGTGTAAGCCCCGATCCTGAATTGTCGTACCCAAGGCTAACCTCCACACCTTCTTCGCCGGGCAAGGGTAGGGGAGTGCGCAGGGCAAGAAAGAGCAAAGCAACAAGTACCAGGGAATGGAAAATCACGGTTCCAATAACAGCTTGCTTATTATATTTCTTTTCGTTCATTGTTTGTTTAAATTTCAGCCTTCAGTTGGCAGTCTTCAGTTCAAAGTCCGCAGTCTTCAGTGCCGGGCTTCGCCCGTGCATCCTCGAAAAATTACGAAAATCATAGATTTTCTATTTTTCGGGATTGGCAGTCTTCAGTTCAAAGTTCGCAGTCTTCATTCCCGTAAGCTTTCGGGATCATTCTTTATTATTCAATAATAATATGTCGTTTTTATAGGAGACAAGGCATGCCTTAAATGCCTGTCTTCATTATTCATAAATAATTTATCATTTTTTAAGGAGACAAGGCATGCCTTGTCTCTACAGAAAAACACAAAATGCAAATAACGATTAACAATTAACAATTAACGAATAACAATTAACGAATTACCAATAACTATTAACCATTAACAAATAACAAATAACAATTAACCAATAACTATTAACCAATAACTATCTTGGCCTCGTAGCCATAATTACCTTATGTTTGGTGCCATATTTTTCATTCACCTTGTTTACGGCATCAATTACATTTACTACATATTGAACTTCCACCGACTGGTCGGAGCGCAACACTACCGATCCTTCAATGTCGCCCGCAAGTTCGTTGCCAAGCAAAGTTTCAAGTTGCTCTTTGGCCACGGGCATTTCACCTATAAAATATTCGGCCCGATCGTTAATATAAACCGTTATGGTTTGCTTGGCCAGCGTTTTACTGCTGCTTTGGGGCAACAATAGCTTGATGGCGTTGGGGGCAACGAGCGTGCTGGTGAGCATGAAAAATATTAAAAGTAAGAATACCAAGTCCGACATGGATGCCGTGCTAAACTGGACACTTCTTTTATTTCGGGTTTCTATAGCCATAAATTTGTTGATTTTAAGAAAGGTTTATTCAACCGGTTCGTTCAGTACATCCATAAATTCGGTGGCACGGGCTTCAAGTTTAAAAACCAGTTTTTCGACCCTGGCTACTAAAACATTGTAACAGATAAATGCTATAATTCCAACAATCAGTCCGGCAACGGTAGTGATCATAGCCTGGTAAATTCCTGATGAAAGCAGTGCGATATCAATATTGTTACCCGCCATCGACATATCGTAAAATGCACGAATCATCCCGATAACTGTTCCCAAAAACCCAAGCATTGGGCCAGCCCCGGCAATGGTGGCCAGGGTTGCTATGTTTTTCTCCATACGCGAAACCTCGAGCTTCCCTACATTTTCGATGGCAGCATTAATATCGTTGAGGGGTTTGCCAATGCGCAGCAATCCTTTTTCTATCATCCGTGCAATCGGGTTTTGGGTTTTGCGGCATAAGGCCAGGGCAGCATCTATTTTACCATCATGAATAAAATCGCGAATATGATTCATAAAGTTGTCGTCTTCGCGCGAGGCATTGTTGATAATCATGAATCTCTCGATAAAAATATAAATGGCGATAACCGAGAATATGGCCAGGATAGCCATGATCCACCCGCCTTTCATCGCAAGCTCCCAAATCGACATTGAGATTTCTCCTGCTTCTCCGGTCATTGCGTTGCCGGCCACATCGTTAATGGCCTGGCCGGCCTGATTTGCTTGTAATAATATGCTTGCTAACATTGCTGTTTACTTAGTTTACTTGTGTTTAGACTGCTTAGGTTTAAAAATACTTTCTCACTAACGCAATCAGCCCTTTATTATTAGCTTGAAAATATAATTTTTGTAATTCCTTTCTTTAACTTAAGATCTGGAATTATCAGAAATTCGGTATTAAAGGCACAGGGATTTGTAACTATCCCGCCATAATCGTTTTTACTTCTCCGCGAATATAACCCCAGGTTTGAGTGTTCATTTTAGCACCCAATACTTCTATTACTTTTCCGGCAAGCAGTGAACCAATTTTACCGCACTTGTCAAGCGAAAGGCCGTTGGAGAGGCCAAACAAAAACCCTCCGGCATATAAGTCTCCGGCACCAGTGGTGTCGATGCTCGTTGCTTCGATTACACCAATTTTATATACTTGGTTATCATGTTTTATTAGCGAGCCCTGCTTACCAATTTTTACAACGGCAACATTACAATCTTGATAAATTTTGTGTAGTGCTTCTTCAGGGTCAGTTCCTGTAAATGCTTTGGCTTCATCTTCGTTGGCAAAAACAATGTCCACATAATCCTTAATTATTTCTTTGAGGAAATCCAGGTTTTCGCGAACCACGTCGAAACTGGCCAAATCGAGCGAAACTTTTACATTATTTTCTTTGGCGAGTTTCACGGCTTTACGGAGCAGATCATGATTTTGAACCAAGTAGCCTTCAATATGGAAATAATCGTATCCTACAAACATTTCCGGGCGAATATCATCGGGCGAAAGTTCGATAGCACAGCCCAGGTTTACGGCAAAAGTTCTTTCCGAATCGGGGGTAACCATAGCCGCGGCAACGCCGGTTGGGGAATTTCCTTTGAGTAAAAAAGGCTGGATATTGTTTTTCAGCATATCATTTTTCATAAAAATGCCATTTTCATCATCGGCCACTTTGCCAATAAATCCGGTTTCCATGCCCAGGTTTGAAACTCCGTTAATGGTATTTGCCGCTGAACCTCCCGGCGCTTTTTCGGTGGGAAGGTGCTGTAATTTACTCAAAACAGATTCCACTGTTTTAGCATCTACCAGGCGCATTCCGCCTTTTTCAAGTTGAAACTCCGCGAAGATAGATTCGTCTTCAATTCTAACCATTATGTCAACCAGAGCGTTGCCCATTCCTAATACTTTAGCCATGTTTAATTTTTTAGTTTAAATAATATTTTAAAATATTTTTTGCAAAAGTATTGCTATTTTGGAAACAATATCTATTTTTGCCACCGCTTTTAAAACGGCGAACGTTCTTTCAATAAATTTTCCTCTTTAGCTCAGTTGGTTAGAGCATCTGACTGTTAATCAGAGGGTCGTTAGTTCAAGTCTAACAAGAGGAGCTTTAAAAAAGGTCTGCAAATTATTGCAGGCCTTTTATTATTTTTGGCCTTATGTTTTACATCTACATTCTCCACTCCCCTGCTTTCGATAAATATTACATAGGCTTTACTGATGATTTTAATCAGCGATTGCTATCACATAATTCCACCGAAAGAAATACTTACACGAAGAAATACCGCCCCTGGAAAATTGTTGCTGTTTTTGAGTGTGGTGATGATCGTGGATTTGCACTGAAAGTTGAGAAGTTCATCAAAAAGCAAAAGAGCAGAAACCTGCTCCAAAAAATGATTGGTGGCGACAAGTTGGATGGGATTTTAGCTCAGTTGGTGCCGCCCTTCGGGCGAGCATCCCTGCCTCGCATTAGCAATAGCTTGAGCTGGCGGCAAGGCGGGCTCGAAAAATTACAAAAATCGATCCCGAAGGTTCGGGATTTATTTTTCGGGATTAATCAGAGGGTTCCCAAAGTTTCGGGATCTAACAAGAGGAGCTTTAAAAAAGGTCTGCAAATTATTGCAGGCCTTTTGTTATTTTTGGGCTTATGTTTTACATCTACATTCTCCACTCCCCTGCTTTCGATAAATATTACATTTTTATTATGGTTGGGGGTGTTAGGATAAGTTTGCCTGTCCAGTCAGGCAGGGTTTTATGGCTCCGGTTTGAATAATACAAAACCTTATCATCTACAAAAACCTTAATAGAAAAACGTTGCAGTGTAAGCCGAACCTTACCTTATTTTCCCGGGATAGAAAATCCAGCTACTGCTAATATCCCGGTAATTGTATATAAATATGTGCAGAAAATGTGCATAAGGTTTAATTGCCTCACAGTGAGATTATAAATATCTTTGCAATTGTTTTAAATCGTTTTTTGAAATCAAGGAAATTTATATGATAATAGTGAGTATTATTATCTAAAACCAGAAAATTTCATTTTGGGAATGATTTATTCAAAATTGGACTTTCATTGATTTTAATGTATGATTATTAGTTGAAAAAAAGTTAAAATTGAGAAACCGTCATCTATTTATGATGCTTCAATAAATGTGCTTATATAAACTTAATGTTCAGTTATTTGAATCTAATTTACATTGAGAGTCCGGTATTACATCAAAAAAAATGACTTTTAGTATTGCACTGTTACAATTTGAAAAGTATAATACTGCATGATTATTGATCAAAGAAAATTTGTGTTTTGAATTTTTAAATCACTAAATCAAATGTTTTTAAATGTTGTTTAGTGATTTATCTCACATTTAATATTAACAATTATAGAACTGAAATAGTATTTTTGTTTTATGTAAACAGAATAGAAGTGTATTAAGCATCATTTTTGACCAAAACCAATTTTAGTCATCCTTAGGCTCTTAAAAAATGATATTCAATACCTTCCAAAAAGGAAACAATAAATTTTACAAATATGAAAAAATTGTTACACGCTAACAGTAACAGCTTTAACACCAAAGCTTTTCACACACAGCCTATCAATCTTCCATTACCTGGAAAAGTTTGGATGGTCGGGCTGATGTTTTCAATTTTATTTTTTTATTCAACAGGTTTGAAAAGCCAAAACTGTTCGGTGAACTCCGGCGTTGAAATTACCATTTGCGAGGGTGAAGCGTTGTGGCTCATGGGAAATGCAACTGGTGCTTTCCCTTCCGGTGGGGCTGAAATATTGTGGACACAAGTTGGCGGACCAACCGCTACCATTTTAAATCCGGATCAGGATCATACATTGGTTACCAACATCATTGGTGGGAATGTTTATACTTTTCGAATTTCTACCACCTGTGAAGATGGATCATTGGTTTTTCAAGACGTAATAAAAACTGTTAATGGAATAAGTGATGCCGATGCGGGTGCAGATGCTACTTATTGCCCTGGTTCAGGAACACTAAATGCCAACGCCCCCGGAACAGGAGAAATTGGTTTTTGGCAGGGCTCTGGGAGCAATGGCATTACCATTAGTAATCCGGGGTCTCCTACTACTTCGGGATCTCCCACATCAGCCATCACTATTGATGGCTCTTCTTCGGGAACGAGTACTTTAACCTGGACAATTATCAACAACACATCAGGTTGTGTTTCCAGCGATGTGGTAAGTATTACCAACCTTGGGGGGCAACTACCCGTTAATGCAGGCACCGACATAACATTAAGTCATTGCTACTCCACAACCCAAACAACCAACCTTTCCGGTTCCTATGGTGGATCAGGATTAGATGGTCAGTTTGGTACATGGACGGTAATTACCGGACCCAACGTACCAAATTTTTCCAATATTAATTCCAGAAGCTCTGAAATTTCCAACCTTATCGAGGGATCTTATGTTTTTAGGTGGACCGTGCAGGGATCCTGTGCCTCAGGTTACGATGAAGTGCAGATTACAGTACCTGCACCCACAGCAGATCTTACGAGTGTTAGCATAACGGGAGGCAGTTCCCAACAGTTTTGTGATGAAAGAACTTCAACCTTTTTGCAGGGAACTATTCCTCAATATATCAACGAAACAGTTACATGGACGCAACCATCCGGACAGGGTGCTACCATTGTAAGCGAAAACAGCCCAATTACCGAGGTAACCGGCTTAGATGGCTCAAGCACTTACACATTTACTTATACCATAAATAATTCGGTAACTAATTGCTCCGGTTCTGCAAGTGTTTCAGTTTCTTTTCCTGCATCACCTTCCATCGACGTTGCATCCCAGGCTTTTCTTGATTGTGATGAAACAGTAGCTGTAATTCCCTGGGCAGAAAGCGGCGGAACGGGAGCCACCCAATACCGGATTTTAAGTGGGCCTGCAACTTATGATA
>Ga0208900_1001583_pt1 | contig 11783 bp, 6 predicted proteins | sample AntAceMetag02UKK_FD_184763 | JGI IMG/M metagenome (GOLD analysis project Ga0208900, IMG submission 184763) | Saline lake microbial communities from Ace Lake, Antarctica - Antarctic Ace Lake Metagenome 02UKK (SPAdes) (version 2) | ecosystem: Environmental > Aquatic > Non-marine Saline and Alkaline... | reverse complement strand
GGCGACATTTGGGTGGAGTCAGAGCCGGGGCAGGGCTCAATTTTTTATTTCAATTTACCGCTAAAGTCTGACGAAAGTGTACTTTTACACACCGAATATCAAAAAAGCACAAATATGGATCACAACAGGAAAGATAAATTAATTCTCGTGGCCGAAGATGTTCCCACCAATTTTTTATTGGTGAAAAAGTCGTTGCGTAAAAGTAATGTTCAATTGCTGTGGGCAAAAAATGGTAGAGAAACTGTTGATATGGTTGCAGAAAACAAGGCTATCGACCTTGTGCTCATGGACATCAGGATGCCAATTATGAACGGCCTTGATGCAACAAGGGAAATTAAGGGGCTTCGACCTGAACTACCCATCATAGCGCAAACTGCTTATGCCATGGACGGCGATAGGGAAAATAGTATTGCTGCAGGTTGCGATGATTATATTTCAAAACCTATTAATCTCAAAGAATTCGTTGAATTGGTAGCTAAATACCTTGACTAATTATTTAAAAAATTAATAATGGCACAAGGCCCAAAACATAACATTTCACTGTTGTTTGTCGAAGACAACGAAACCATCAGGTTTCTTTACAACCGTTTATTATCAACTCGTGTTGCCGATTATTATGTTGGTGAAAACGGACAGGAGGGTTTGGATTTATACAAAAAACATAAGCCGGATCTTATTATTACCGACATTAGTATGCCTGTGATGGATGGACTGGAAATGATAGGTCATATTAAAAAAATTGATCCAAATATCAAGGTCGTGGTCATGTCGGCTTACAGTATTAAAGAATACTTCCTGGAGGCGATTAACCTTGGCGTTCGCGGATACCTCATAAAACCTGTTGAAGCTAAGAAGCTTTTTAGTTTGATTGATGAGCTTGCCAGCGACATATTGCTTTCGAAAGAGCTTAAAGAAAAAGAGCAAAAGCGTAAAATTGCTGAGGATAACCTTAAGAAATCCCTGGCAGAAAAAGAAATTTTGCTCAAAGAGGTTCATCACCGTGTAAAGAACAATATGCAGATTATTTCAAGCATCCTCAAAATGCAGGAACGTCAGATCAATGATCCTAAATTGAAAGTAGTGCTGGAAGAAAGCCAGAGCCGAATACGTTCGATGGCCTTAATCCACGAAAATCTTTACCGCAACGAAAATCTGGCAAACATCATGTTTTCGAATTATGTAAAAAGCCTTGCCGGTAATATTGCTCGTACCTTTTCTGAGCAGCAGGGTAATGTTTCCTTCGATTTTGATATTGATGATGTTTATTTGCCACTCGATATTGGTATTCCCTGCGGGTTAATCATTAACGAATTAATTTCAAATTCGTTTAAATATGCTTTTGTTGGTAAGGATAAAGGTAAAATCTCTATTGAACTGAAACAACTGGACGAACAAAGCTTTCAGCTTTCCGTAGCAGACAATGGTATTGGTTTACCCGATGGATTGGATTACGATAAATCCGGTTCGCTAGGAATGAAAATTGTGAATAAATTGGTGATGCAGATTGAGGGTAAGATGGAGTATTTATACAGCAATGGAGCAAAGTTTATTATCGATTTTAATATTTAATCCCACCGCTTTATGTCAGATTACAAAGTATTGATAGTTGAAGACGAACTGCTTGTGGCTGCTGATATCGAGGAAAGCCTCGAAATTTTGGGCTATAAGGTGATAGGTTCGGTGGCAAGTGGCGAAGCTGCCATAAAAAAAGTAAACGAACAACTTCCTGATATTATCCTAATGGATATTATGCTTAAGGGAGATTTGACCGGCATTGATACGGCCAATATCATCAGGCAAAAATACGATGTTCCTATTGTTTACCTTACAGCCAACGCCGATATTGGAACCATTGAAAAGGCAAAGGTTTCGCTGCCTTATGGCTACATCATTAAACCGTTTTCAGAAAAAGACCTTCAAACCAATATCGAAATTGCAAGGTTTAAATTCAACAACGATATTAAGCTAAAGATGGAAAGCGACCAGTACAACCGATTCTTTAACCATCAGGCTAACAATGATAAAACACATGTTTTTATTGATGCCGAAAAAGGACTTGAAAAGCTGGATGTTGACCAAATATTTTATATTGAATCAGAAAAAGAAAGCTCAACAATTTTTACCAACGACGAAGATCTGAAAACAACAAAGTGCCTTGATGAGCTTGAAAAATCATTACCACCGGAAAAATTTCTCAGGGTAAGTGCGGACTATATTGTGAACGTGGATAAAATATTTTTGTCGAAATTGCCCGAAATTATTATTGCAGAGAAAATGACGGTGATTGTGGTTGATGAAGATAAAATTGGGCAAATGGAATCATTACTTAAATCTAAGTAATTAACAAAGTATAAATTCATCCTAGGGGGGAGAGTAAATGAATTTAATTAAAACTGAAACGCAACTGGAATTACTAGTTCAAAAACTATTCGAAAAAAACGGGCCTGATCCTGAGGAATATTCGCACATCTTACAATTGCTTGATACTATTGATGGTGATGATGTAGATGTGTTCAGGGAATTGATGCAGCCCATACTTAATCCCGGAACAATTATAGGATTTTCGTTTACCAAACCTTTTGGCTATAATGGAGATTTTTTTATCATCGAAAAGATATACCAGCATTATGTAAATCCTGATGAGCGGTTTAAAAAATGGGACATGTTTTTCCATACCTTCCCGGCAGCCATTGCCGTGGTAAATCGCAAAGCGCTGGCAAAAGATGTGTTTACAAAATTGAATCAACAGGCACAAGGGGAGGACAAAAATGTGCTTATACTTGGCAGTGGGCCGGTAACGGAAATACATGAGTATTTTCAGCAAAACCCGACCAACCATCTTATTTTCGATTTGCTCGACCTCGACAATAGGTCGATAGCTTATGCCAAAAACAAGCACAAACAAAACCTGCAGTACCTCACCTTCCACAACCAAAATGTAATTCGTTATGTGCCACCAAAAAAGTATGACCTTATTTGGAGCGCCGGGCTTTTTGATTATTTCAAAGACAAGCATTTTGTTTTCATGGTCAAGAAATATTATGAATTCGTTAAAGAGGGCGGCGAAATGATTATTGGCAATTTTAACGTGGAAAATCCTTCACGCAAAATTATGGAAATACTGGGCGACTGGTTTCTTTACCACCGGTCAGAAGAAGAACTTATTTCGTTTGCTTTGCAGGCCGGCATCGCCAGAGGCAAAATTGAAGTAATTAAAGAACCTTTGGGGATCAATCTTTTTTTGAAAGTAAAAAAGTATTAATTCACTGCAAATCCATGCTGAACCCAACCTAAAGGATAAACACCTTATTCATATTTCAACACATCTGCAGGGTTTGCTCGCCCGGCTCTGATGGCCTGAAAAATTACCGTAAGCAATGCAATGACGGCTGCTAGAAGCATCGAGAAGAAGAAAATTGTCCAGCTTATGGCAATTCTATTCGAAAACTCATCCAACCAATTTTGCATCAACCAAAAGCTTAGCGGAATAGCAATGGCACCGGCAATCAATATCAAAATCAGAAATTCTTTAATTAGGTACAATGTAATTTGATTTTGTGTACTCCCCAGAATTTTACGAATCCCAAATTCTTTTGTACGTTGCTCGGCTGTAAATGATGCCAGTCCCAGTAAGCCCATCGAAGAAATGATGATGATAAGGATTGCAAAATACCCGAATATACTCAAAAGCCTTCGCTCACGATCGTACTGAAGATCAAAATTTGTATCCAGAAAAGAATACGAAAATGGGTGTTTCTGGTCGAACTCCGACCATTTTTCTTCCACATAGTTCATGGTCTGTGAAAGATTTTCCGGTTTAATTTTTACGAGAAGACGATTCAAAAGCTGAGGTTTATAAACCAAAACCAAGGGCTCAACCTGCTTTTGCAGTGAGGCATAGTAGAAATTTTTGATCACACCTACAATTTTACCATTTACATTAAAACCGCACCGCATCCTGTGCCCAAGGGGCTTATCAAGACCAAGGAATTTAACCGCAGCTTCATTCACTACAAATGCTGCAGTATCATCGTTAGCAAAAACTCTCGAAAAAAACCGGCCATCATTTAATTCAAGTTCAAGCATATTTTTATATTCATCATCAACCACAAAAATGTTCATGGTTTTATTGATCCATTGTCCCTGGTCATCAACAAAAAACAATAATCGGCCATGAGTGTATCCGGGTAGGTTTCCGGTTGCTGATACTTTTTCGATACCTGAATAGCTGCTTAATTCATTAATTAGCGATTCCCTTTTTACTGCCATCGAAGTATCGGAAGGAAGATTGATCACCATCAGGTTGTTTTTATCAAAACCCAAATTGCGGTTACGCATAAATTGCAATTGTTCCCAAACAACCCATGTGCTGATAAGCATAGACACCGAAATAACAAATTGCAAAACAACCAAAGTCTTTCTAACACCGGCCGCACTGAAGGCCATGTTTTTAGTCATTACCTTAATGGATGCACCTTTCAATACATGAATGGGTTTGAATGTCGAGAGAATAAACGCCGGAAAACTGCCTGAAATTAGCCCAACCGCTAACACGATAAAAATTACCTGAAGCCATGTAAAGAATAAATTCATTCCCGGGGTTTCGTGAAATAACGAAAGGTTTTTCCCTGTAATCTGGTTGAAGATCGGGGTAAAAAGCTCAATAAGAACCAGGGCAATAACCATGGCAAGTAAACTGAAAATAATCGCTTCGCCCAGAAACTGTATTATCAATTGGCTTTTATTGGCCCCGGCAACTTTTCTAATTCCTATTTCGCGAGCCCGACGGATTGATTTTGCTGTTGCAAGATTCATGTAATTAATGCTCGCGATGAGCAGAATAAAAATGCCGATGGCACCAAAAATGTAAATATATTTCGGACTGGTATTCGACGGCATATCATATTGCAGTGATGTGTTAAAGTGGATTCCGGCAAGGGGTTCGATATCAAATGAAGCACTGGCTGAAAGCTCGTTCTCGTTAACCCAGGAATCTATGGTTTTGGCCGACCATTGTTCAATGCCTCGTTGCAAGTCAACGGTTTTGGTACCGGGAGCGGCTAAAAGATAAGTATAACTGATTAAGCGAAACCAGTCGGCGTTGAGTGCCTCAACAAAATCTTTTTGAATGCTTGGAGTTGAAATTAACAGGTTTGGATTAAAATGCGATACAAAATCATCATCTTTATAAACACCGGTTATTTTCAGGGTATTGGAGGTGGTTTTGAATGTTTTGCCAATCACATCAGTTTTACCAAAAAGTCTGATGGCTTCAGTTTCGGAAATAATGGCCGTTCTTGGTTCGGAAAGTGCTGTTTCCGGGTTGCCATTAATAAAGGTATAGTTGAATATTTTATAATAATTGCTGTCGGCGGCAAAAACACTTTCAACCTCGAATTTGCGCTCATCTGCTTCAATGGTTTGGGTTCCAAACATCGAAAACCTTACCATGGCTTCTATCCCGGGAACAGTTTCTTTAATCGAAGGAGCTACCGGAAAGGAGGTTAGGGCAAAAGGGTCTTCCTTACCTGACATATTGAGCGATTCGGTTATCCGGTAAGTCCGTTCATAGTTCTTCCAACTTTTATCGTAACTCAGTTCGCTTTTGATGTAAAGAAAAATGATGAAAAAAGAAGCCAGCCCCACCGCAAACCCAAAAATGGTAATGATGGAATATAGCAGGTTGCGTTGCAGATTTCGGAGTGTGGTTAATAAATAGTTTCTGAGCATTATTACATATAGAGTATTATTCGGCAGGTGGCGTTTCACAATTCGTGCCACTTGGCCTAATTGCTTACTTTCCAGTTATTTCAATCCGAATCCTTTTTTAATGAATAAAGAAAGTGTTCGGATAGTGCCCCGGTTTTGTACATTTACGAACAGAAATACCTATTAGTATCGATTTTTTTTTTGAACTGATTCCCGCAGATTTTATCTGCGCTAATCAGCGGTACTTGTCCGACTTTTGGCGGATCTGTGGGGGAATTTTTTTAGATTATTGAAAAGGAACAACTTTATGGACATTCGCTAACCAGGATTGGCCTACTTAATCCTCCGGTTTTCTAATTTCATACAATGTATTTATTTTAGATTTGAATAAAACCGGGAAATCCAAATTTACTGATTGGGGCATTAAAACATAGGCAACATTGGGGTATGCTGCCGAAATACCTAATAATTCTTCTTCACTTAATGTTGGAAAGTTCCTGTCTAATTGATCCCCATTTTCGAAATCTTTACCACCATTAAGTGCTTTTAATCGATTGTACCACTCTACTATATCCTTGCCGCTTTGTGGTGCATGCTTAGAGGTAACAAACACCGGGCGCTCATAATTTAAATAGAAGAACATGTCGTTGGGTTTTGTAATAAAAACCTTGCTTTTTGGTGTGTTTTGTTTTATCCAGTCAGCCATCGCGATATCAGGAGATGTAGTTCCCAATAGTTCCCGGTTAGTTCTTGCAATGGCATAATCCGATATAAAAAAGTACATTGCCGGAAGCATGATGGTAAACGACAAGGCCATAAAAGTGTACTTTATTTTGTTGTGGTTTTTTGATAAAATATGTTCTGATTTACCAATGGTGAAAGATATAATATTTAGGAAGCTAATTAATGGAAGCATAATACTACCAAACCTAAAAAAGTAATATTTAAGATGGTGGTCTGCCCCCCAGATAAGGAAAAACAGCAGGCCTATAAGGCTAATAATAACCGAAAAAATCGCGTAGGATGAAAGCATTCTCACTTCCTTATTCTTGGATTTAATGAAGAAGAATAGGTTCAGCAAAGCGAAAATTATAAATTTAATCCATATTTCTATGGGGAACATACTGGGTAAGGTGTGGTGGGGAACCCTGATGTTTACATAAATATCCCAGCCAATATTGTTTAAATTATCTTGCGGTAATGAAAGCTGATAAAGAATCCCATAAATGCCCACACTCCCGGCAATAATAAAAATAGGTAATGATTTGAAAAGTCCGATAAGATAGTTCCTGTTTTCGCTTTGGTGTAGCCATAAAACCGGGATCAAACAAAACAGGTTGTAAAGCCCTACCAAAAGGTGAAAAGATAAAGCCAAACCAGCAAATAAAAATCCTTTGTTGTTCTGCTTATTTAAAAACGATGATAATGACAATATAGCAAAGCCATAGGCAAAAACCTTGGTTTCCAAACCTCCCGCCATCCATTCGTTGGCACCATAGCCACTAGGGAAGATTATAAAAAACAGGATAAGCGCAAAATAAAAAAGATAGTTGTTCGATTTTACTTTTAGTGATCGTATGAGTGCATTTAAGGCAATGGCAATTAAGATGTACGAAATAATCCTTCCAACAATAATGGTATTAGCAAATCCAAAGGTGTCAACAAAAAAGCCCACCGGGTAACTAAAAAAGTAGCGGTAGGGAATTTTAAGGCTTAAATACCAATCATTTTTTAACCAATCGTTGTTGAATAGGGCTTTTGCATAAGGTATTACATCCATTTCATTATATGAAATACTGAACCGAAAAAAGAGAACTATTATTATCAGAAAAAGGAGGCTGGTTCCTAATATCCAACGAAAATCAGTATTTATGGATGACAATGTTTTTTTAATTTTCATAGTGAAGGAAAAATTTGGCTGCCAATAAATAAAAGCACGTTTGGTATTTTGAAGTACTTCTGTTTTATTCCCCAAAAAGTACAATGCTTTTTGCTAACCATTATTCATCTATTAAAAGTTCCCCCAACATGGCTTTTAGTTTTTCTACTTCAATTTGCAAAGCATCAAGCGTTTTTTGCTGCGATTGAATAATGGCTGCCTGGTTTTTATTTTCCTCGATTATTTCCTGCACAGCTTTTATGGTAACAATTTGTGCATTGTAAGTGTCGATTTGAAGGATTTCATTTTGATCTCCATCTATAAATTCGCCACTGCCCTGAACAGCATTTGGAAATACCTGCTGGAATTCCTGGGCCACGAAGTTGTAATAAAAATGATCTTTTATTTCGGGATGTTTGTTTTTCCATTCTGTGGAATATTTAAACTTTACAGGATGGAGCTCCATCAATAATCCCTTTGCATCATCAATATCACAAATGTCAGTTTTAATTCGTTTGTCGGAATTGGCCAGCCAGCTTCCGGCTGTTGACTTGGATGCACTTCCCTGCACCTCCAGCATATTGGCCGTTGGTGTGCGCCTGAGGCCCAGTTTGCCATCGTTGGCAACAGTCCATATATTGCCCGGGCCGCTTTTGTAAAAATAGGCGTAATCGTTCAGCGAATACCACACCCAGTCGTCGATAACGGTGGAACTTGCCCGGTCTCTGAATTTGAAACCACCGTTTGGCCCTGATGCCAATAATTCCGAGCCATTAACGTGCAAAGTATGTTCGGGGCTGGTTGTACCAATACCCACGTTGCCGCTCGATTGTTGGGCGAAAAAAACTGTTTTACCTGCGGTGTTGTAAATTTGCAAACCATTGGAAGTTTCGTTGTTAAAAATATGCCATTTGTCGGTCGTACCCTCGTAAATCCGGATTCCGGCATCCTGGTTAGCCTCGCTTTCGATATAAAGGAATGAATTGGGAAATTGCGCTCCTTTGATATGAAGTCCGGCTGACGGGTTGTTAGTACCTATCCCCACTTTTCCATCATTGTTGAACCTGGCATGTACTGTTAAAACATTGGCTGCATTTTTCGAGCCGATACTCACACCTCCACCAAGCTGTTCAGCTGAAAATAACATTAGACCATAGTTGCTTGAATACATACCCATTTCAACTCCATCGTTTTCATAGTAATGTATAACTGTGCCCAAAGTTTCGCCAAAAGAAAGGGGAGCTTTGGGATCTTGTGTTCCAATACCAAGGTACCCATTATAGTTAATTCTTATATGTTCTACAAATTCACCGCTTGTAGATGATGTTTTTCCAAAAAGAATGTTTGACTTGAGATATTCAGCGGCAAAAATCTCCATACCGTCATCGCTCATATTAAACCCACTTTTATATGATCCTGCATCCCATAGTAGTATTTTACTACCAACGGAAGATCCGAATGAAAGAGGAGCATTAGGGCTTGTTGTGCCTATACCAATGTTCCCGTTGCTCAAATTCCCATACAATATCCCGCCAAGGTACATCTGGTAGGAACCAGTGTTGCTGGGGGCATCACATCCGATTAATATGTTGCTTGAACCTGAAGATAAATTATTGCCGGCTGCATAGCCGATTGCAATATTATAATGTCCTGTACTGTTTTGCAATGTACCGTAACCCAGGGAAGTATTTCCTGTCCCTGTAAGATTATTATAAAGAGCATTGTATCCCATTGCAATATTATTGATTCCGGATGTATTATTAAACATGGCATAAAAACCTGTTGCTGTATTTCCATTTCCACCAAGGTTTGACTTCAAAGCACCCATCCCAAATGCTGAATTTGAACTTCCACTGGTATTTGCATCTAAGCTGGCATAACCTGCTGCAGTATTATAATTCCCATAATCGTTAGATGCCAATACAAAGGATCCAATGGCTGTATTTTGCACACCTTCAGTATTGCTATTTAAGGCCCCGGCCCCAAAGGCAGAATTATTGAATCCGGAGGTATTGTCTTTGCCTGCATTATAGCCAACAAAAGCATTGTTATTGTCCGACAAGTCATCATCTTCACCAGCATTCTCACCAATAAAAACTGAACCCCCGGTTCCTGTTTGCCAAATATGCCCGGCTACCTCGAGTTTCGCACCTGGTGTTGTTGTTCCTATGCCTATATTTCCATTACTCAAATTACCATACAAAATCCCTCCCAGGTACATTTGGTTTGAACCTGTTGGGTCAGGGGCATTGCAGCCAATCAAAATATTTCCTTGTCCGGATGTTAAATTCTGACCAGCCAAATTACCTATGCCAATATTGCTATTCCCCGTACTATTAATTAAAGCGCCATGCCCCAAGGCAGTATTGCCGTTGGACAATTCGTTATTTTCCAGCGAAAGGTAGCCCACGGCGGTATTATAACTTCCCGAAGTATTTTGGTGCATCGAACGATAGCCGGAGGCTGTGTTGTAATAACCTGTTGTGTTACTTTTTAAGGCCCCATAACCCAAAGCTGCATTTGAGGCCCCCGAAATATTGTCTTTCAAACTGGAGTTTCCTACCGCAGTATTATAATTTGCTTCGATATTGGATGATAGTGCATCACCACCAATGGCTGTATTTTGGCTTCCCAGGGTATTTGCTCCCCCTGCGTTTGAACCAACAAAAGTATTATGGTTATAGGAGAAATCATCATTTAAGCCGGCACTTACGCCAAGGAATACTGAACCCCCGGTTCCGGTTTGCCAGATATGACCTGCAACATCAAGTTTTGCCCCGGGGCTATCAGTACCAATACCAACTTTACCCTGGTTGTAAAAAACCGAAGAACCACTTTTGCTCCATGTTTCGTCACCAGCACTTTTGGCATACAAGGCATAAGGCACACTTAGTAATTGGCTTGTTCCCATCAAAACATAGGAGCTTCCTCCCGTGGGGTCAATCTCGATTTCCAGGAACTTCTCGGCATTCCCCCAATCGACACCCCAAATAGTTCCTGATCCTGAAACCAGTTCTCCATTCCCTACTTCCAAACTCACCAAACCAAAGGCATTGGTTTGCACATTGTGGGTTTCCTGGAAAAGGATTGTACCATCCGGTGTTTCGTTGCGGATGCTCATTCGTAAACTCACATCTTGATTTTGCAAAGCATTGCCGTCACCATCCCTAACTACGGTTTGGTATTTGAAGGCTTGTGGTGCCTGGGCTAAAGAAATTACGGCCAGCAACATGAGCATGCCGGTGAATAAGGTTTTAATTGTTTTCATAAACTTGTTTTTTGGATTTAAACTCCAAATTTATGAAAAAAGAGTAAGGGATATTTAAAAGTTGGATTTCTTTTTTATAATGTCCCCGCAATGGCGGGATTTCGCTTCGCTTAACATCTTCTCATCCTGCCCCTACGATTTGTTGTCGTTATTAGTAGGGGGGCAGTCCAGCACTTGCGCATAGCCGTCAGGTTAAGACGGATTTCGTAACCCGGAGCTTTAGTCCCGGGAATTTACGAAACAAGGTTTGGACCTACACAAGGCCGTTAACGGCCTTAAATTGCGAGGGCTGCGAATCATTTAGCCCGGCCATGAATGACCGGGCTATGGAAAACTGTACTGCAAAATCGTTAACCTGACGGCTATGCGCACGTGCGGGAAGAAACCTGCCTGCCGGCAAGGCTGGTCTATTGACAAATTTTTACCGCCAACAACGAAATCTCTATTAATATAATTTCTACAAAATTCGCAGTAATACCCAACAAATTGACAAAAATAACCCAGCAACTTCTGCTTTTCATTCTTTCTCATTGCTCTGATTACCTTTGCTGCCGAATTAAAAAAAAACTTACATGATTTCAATAGACGGACTGGGCGTTGAGTTTGGGGGCACTACCCTTTTTAAGGATATTTCGTTTGTGGTAAACGAGAAAGACCGCATTGCGTTGATGGGGAAGAATGGTGCCGGAAAGTCAACCTTGCTTAAAATTATGGCCGGTGTTAAAACACCTTCACAAGGCCGGGTTTCAGCGCCAAACGATGCCATTATTGCCTACCTGCCCCAGCATTTAATGAGCGAGAATAATCGGACAGTTTTCGAGGAAGCTTCGCAAGCATTTGTGGAGCTGATTGCCATGCAGGAAGAAATGGATGAACTGAACCTGCAACTTAGCACCCGAACAGATTACGAATCGCAGGAATATTACG
>Ga0208900_1001582_pt1 | contig 11784 bp, 7 predicted proteins | sample AntAceMetag02UKK_FD_184763 | JGI IMG/M metagenome (GOLD analysis project Ga0208900, IMG submission 184763) | Saline lake microbial communities from Ace Lake, Antarctica - Antarctic Ace Lake Metagenome 02UKK (SPAdes) (version 2) | ecosystem: Environmental > Aquatic > Non-marine Saline and Alkaline... | reverse complement strand
GTGACCTCTTGCCTGTCAAGCAAGCGCTCTAAACCAACTGAGCTAACGTCCCATAATATTATATACAATGAACTTTTAAGGCCGCAAAAATAACAATTTTCAGTTTTAACATTCAAAAGAAATTATGAAAGTTCTATTTTCGCAGAATTCATTCAAAACTTACTTGACTCAATAAAAAATATGATGAAACATTTCTTGACTATTGTTTACGCCACTTGCTTCTTAGCGCTTTCAGCACCATTGTTTTCGCAGCAAAGCGAAAATTTACTCACCCTTGACAAAGTAATGAACTCGAGGGAATTTTCACCAAAATCGGTTCGGGGAATACGCTCATTGCTCGATGGTGAAAATTTTACACAACTAAAAAAAGATTCGATAAATGCCTACAGTTATGCCACGGGCAAACTTACCAAAGTCATTGTTACCGCCGATGAGCTGGTTCCCGATGGCAAAGATGAATCCATCCCAATTTACAACTACAACTTTAATTCTGATGAAACCAAAATCCTTTTCGCCACCGAAACAGAGTCGATTTACCGCAGGTCTTCAAAATCAGAATACTATATTTTTGATTTAAACACCCGAAAGTTGCAGGCACTATCGCCCAATGGCAAGCAGCAATTGGCCGACTTTTCGCCCGATTCAAAAAAGGTGGTTTTCGTGCGTGAGAACAATATTTTTATTACGAACCTTGAATCAGGGGCTGAACAACAAATTACTTTTGATGGAAAAATGAATGCCATTATTAATGGTACCACCGATTGGGTTTACGAAGAAGAATTTTCTGTGGTTAAAGGTTTTCACTGGTCGCCCGATGGCCGAAAAATTGCCTACATGCGTTTCGATGAATCGGCGGTTAAAGAATGGAATCTCACGTATTATGGTGATTTATATCCTGAATTGTACAAATACAAATACCCTAAAGCCGGCGAAGATAATTCGATAGTTTCGGTATTTGTGTATAACATCGAAACCACCAAAACACATCCGGTGGATGTAGGGAGTGAAACTGACCAATATATCCCAAGAATAAAATTCACACACAATCCCAATACACTCGCCATACTAAGAACCAACAGGCTTCAAAATAAATTCGAAGTACTTTTTGCCGATGTTAACAGCGGGACTTCAGAGGTTATTTACGAAGAAACAAACAAGTATTATATCGAAGACGGAAATTACGACAACATTTATTTTCTGGATAATGAAAAACAAATTGTCCTTACCAGCGAACAATCCGGGTTTAACCATATTTATTTGTACGATATTTTAACCAAAAATGTGGCCTCAATAACTACGGGAGATTGGGATGTTACCGATTTAATTGGTGTTGATGGGCAAAAGGAAAAGGTCTATTTTGCTTCAGCTGAGGTTTCGCCCTTAGACAGGAATATTTATGTTGTTGATTTTGATGGGAAAAATAAAAAAACACTAACTCCCGAAACAGGAACAAGCAGTGCAAGTTTTAGCGCAGGTTACAAATACTTTATCAAAACCTGGTCTGATGCCAATTCACCTTCGGTAACTACCGTGAATAAAGGGAAAAATGGGAAAATGATTCGGGTGCTTGAAGACAATGCGGTTCTTGAAGAAGTACGTGCAGAATATGGATTGCATAATAAAGAGTTTTTTACCATTACAACTTCCGAAGGTGTTGAGCTGAATGCCTCTAAAATATTACCTTTCAATTTTGATCCCAATAAACAATACCCGGTACTATTTGAGATTTACAACGGGCCGGGATCACAAACCGTGAGGAATAATTTTGGGCGTGGCGATATGTGGCACCAGTATTTGGCCCAGGAGGGGATTATTGTAGTTTCGGTGGATACACGTGGAACCGGTGCCCGGGGCGAGGAATTTAAAAAGATGACTTACCAGGAACTTGGCAAATATGAAACCATCGATATGATTGAGGTTGCAAAATACCTTGGATCACTTGATTACGTGGATGAAGATAAAATTGGGATTTTTGGCTGGAGCTATGGCGGCTACATGTCGGCACTTTGCATGACAAAAGGTGCTGAAATTTTTGATGTTGGGATTGCCGTAGCTCCGGTTACCAACTGGCGGTACTACGACAATATTTACACCGAGCGTTTTATGCGTACACCGCAGGAAAACCCCGATGGTTACGACGACAATTCGCCCATTAACCATGTCGATAAACTCGAAGGCCCGTTTCTCCTCATTCACGGAATGGCCGATGATAATGTGCATCCTCAAAACAGCATCGACCTTATAACTGCCCTGGTAGCCGCCGATAAGGATTTTGAAATGATGCTTTACCCTAACTCAAACCACGGCATCTATACCGGGGAAAATACACGGTTTCATTTATACGAAAAAATGACCAAATTTTTATTCGAAAACTTGAAGTAAGTTTAGATTAAAATGATGCTTGCAAATAGTTTTACCTTTGCAGCCATAAACTTTTTATATATAGAATTATGTGTTTAAGTGTACCCGCGCAAGTAATAAAAATTGAAGGTGAGCAAGCGGAAGTTTCTGTTGGTGGCACCATTATGAATGCCAATTTAAGCATGGTTGATGATGTAAATGTTGGCGACTACATTCTATTGCACACAGGATTTGCCTTGCAAAAAATTGATGCCGAAGAGGCTGAAGAAACCCTCAAAACGTTTAGCGAGTTTAATGAATTGAACCAAGCCCTCGATGAGGAAGAGCGGCAAACCGGGCAAAGGATTGTGTGATTCTTTATTTTTGGAGTTCTTGTGACTGTTGTAAGGTTAATTTTTAACAAACTTCCTAGCTGTAGATTTGCCGTTGTATTCAATCACTGCAGTATAAATGCCCTGTTTGAATTGAGAAATGTTGATTGAGCTTTTGGCTGAAAACATATAGTTTTCGCAATAAAGCATCCTGCCATAGATGTCAAAAATCTTTATCTTGCCTCTGATTCCTTCAAGCCTGTTAAATGAAATTTGAAGAATTTCTTCAGTAGGATTTGGGAAAATATTTATTTCATTAGAAGCAAAATCATGTTCAATACTAACCGTGGTATCAATAATAAAATTAATATTGAAATCTATCGTGTCATTTGAGGCTGTCATCCAAAAATCAAGTGAGTTATCCGGGCAAAGTGTAATGCCAGGAACTGTATCAGTCAGAATTGTATCATTTAGTGGAGTATGTCCTTGAAAAATGGTGTAACCCTCATCTCCTGAGAAGGTATTAACGAAAAACCAATAATCGTTCATCTGGGACATCAGGTATCCTTTATGCTCATTCACAATGTAAAAACCCAATAAAAACGGTGGTGCCTCTGTTATTACATCCATCCAGGTAGCACCAAAATCAATGGTTCTTCGAAGTCGGATACCCATATTAAATCTTAGAATGTAGAACCCAACAGAATCGTTAATAAAAAAAATTCCATTACACTCACATGGATAAAAATCATCATACTCATTAACGATTACAGATCCGTTACGGTAAATTTTATAACCGTGTCCATGAGAACCAATCAGATAATTTTCGTAAGTGTAAACTATAGTTTGTGGTTCCGGGCACATAGATTGAACAATATGGAAATTATTAAATGGCTGCCCATAACTTATCCCCACCAAAACTAAGCAGAATGACAATAGTATAGATTTCATCAGATAGATTTTTAATTTTACCTTCCAAAGGTAGGGTTTATTTTTTATATAATAAATGGGTTATGAATAAATAACTTTTTTTGGCCATTTTATTTAAATGAATCCAGTGTATACGATAATAATAATAATTATTTCAAGGTTCGGCGATGGTGAGATACATAATTGTAGCACGGTTGATAGGATGTTGTGCCTAAAAAGAAGGGCAAAACTGGCAAAGCATTGTTATTTTTTGTGCGGGGTTATTTTTTATTGATTGTAACTCTGACAGGGTTTTTAACCCTGTCAAAGTTTATTCCTAAAGTTTAACAATTGTTTCTACTCCTTTGTCCACTTCTTTTTCCGTACCCTTTACCGAAAAAGTAACTTTCTCAGCATTGCCGATGAATTTCAATTTTATTTCCTCGCGGGAAACCTCAACCCCAAAATGGTTGCCCTGCAAATCAAGATTAAATTTGATGCTGCGCCATGCTTTTGGCAAATGTGGATTGATGGATAATTTTCCGTCCCGCACATCAACACCTGCGTAGGTTTGTAAAGCCACTAAAATCGTTCCCGCCATAACTCCTGCGTGTATGCCTTCGGCGGTGGTGCCGCCCTGGATGTCGTTGAAATCGCTCGAAAGTGCATCACTGTAAAGTTCCCAACTCAAATTTTCATTGCCAATCATGTTGGCCAGTTGGGCGTGAACAACCCGTGATAGCGTGGAACCATGCGAAGTGCGCTGGAGGTAATATTCCATGTTATCTTTCAGGTAGCCGGGCTTTAACTTATAGCCCAATTTTTCGAGGATGGCCGTAACTTCCTTTTCGGGGAGGTTGTAAAAAGTCATGAGTGTATCGGCTTGCTTGGCCACTTTGAAATCGTCGGCAGTTTTACCTTCGGCTTTTAGCAAGCGGTCCATACGGTAAACATTGCCGTATTTATTTCTAAAAAAGTCCCAATCCAATTCTTTCAGTTCAAAGTAGCCATCGTATTGCGCAAGAATATTGTTTTTAATTAGGATGTTAAGCTGGTGGGAAATTTCTTTCCAATGCCCAATTTCACCATCAGTCAAATTTATTTTTGATTTGATATTTGCTTTTTGATGTTCATCAAAAATTGCCAGAATATCCATGGCACGTTCCATCGCCCAGGCTACCATAAGGTTGCTGTAAGTGTTGTCCTTGAGGCCGCCTTCGTCTGATTCCGGATAAGCTTCGTGAAATTCATCCGGACCCATCACATTTTTGATTGAGATACGTCCGGTGTTTTCATCCTTGTAGGTTTTGCTGGCCCAAAAACGGCAGATTTCAAGGAACATCTCGGCGCCAAAATTTTTAACGAAATCTTTGTCGCCGGTAATTTTTAAATACTCCCAAATGTTGTAAGCAATGGCCAGCGAAACATGCCTTTGCAACGAGCTGTAATCATCGCCCCATTCGCCGGTGAGCGGGTTGAGGTGGATTACCTGGGTTTCTTCGCGCCCATCGCTGCCACTTTGCCAGGGAAACATGGCACCCTCAAATCCATATTCTTTGGCGTAAGCCCGGGCATTTTCAAGCCGATTGTAACGATACATCAGCATCGATTTTGCAGCTTCGGGAAAGTGCATGGCATAAAAGGGGAGGATGAACAACTCATCCCAGAAAATGTGGCCGCGATAGGCTTCACCATGCAATCCGCGGGCGGTGATACTTGCATCAATATTTTTATTGTGTGGAGAAAATGATACGATCAGGTGGTATAGATGCATGCGCATCAGCTTTTGTGAAAGCCTGTCGCCCTCAATCTGCACATCCATTTTATCCCAGATTTTCATCCATTCAGCTTTGCTCTCATCTAATAGCCAATTAAAAGATTCGACAAGCATGGCGCTGACTTTGGCTTTCGCCAGAGGTTTTTCAACATCATCGGGCTTTGAGGTATAAATGGAAACACATTTCTCAATCTTTAAAACCTGGAACTTTTCCAACGCTATCTCAAAAATAGATTCCACTTTTGCAGGAGTAGCTGAGGAATTAATTTCTGTTTCCAGGAACTCATTATCAAGAAATACTTTGAGTTTTGCCGCTTCGGCAATTTCAATTCCCGATTGTGTGGTTTCCACGGATAGCCAACTCAAATTACCCTCAAAACCTTCTTCTTTTGGTTTGAGATGTTGCTGGTTGAGCTGGCGATAACGAGCCACCCCATCGTTGATAATATCCCCATCCAGCGTGGATTTCACGGTTATTTTCGCTGAATAATTGATTGGGGAAATACTGTATTCCATCGAGGCCAGGTGTGGGTCGGCCATCGAAGCCATGCGGCGTGATTGGAGGAGGGTTTCCTTTCCATCCGCCGAGCGAACTGTCAATACTTTCGTGAGCACTCCTGTTTTAAAATCGAGATTTCGATACACATCAAGGATTTCAGAATTGTTTGGATCGAACCAGGGTTTGTCATCAATTTTGAATGTAATGGGCAGCCAATTGGGGGCATTTACAAAATCCTCGTTTTCGATATCGCGATCAGCAACTTTTGAAATCAGTCGGTTGTAAAGCCCGGCGATGTATGTTCCTGGGTAATTGGAATCATTGGCTCTTACTTCTTCCATCGCCCCTCGGGTGCCAAAATAGCCATTACCAACGGCCAGCAAAGCCTCCCTCGATTTTTCTTTTTTAGGATCGTAATCTATAAAACTCACCGACCAGTTGTCCTCATCCAGGCCTTGGTTAAACCAATCTTCAATGCCTTCCAGGCCAAGGTCGCCGATGTCGCTCACAACAATGTCAGCACCATTTTGAAGCAACTCTTTATGGTTTTCCTCGCGGGCAATGCCAAGCACCAGTCCAAAGTTTCCTTTTTTCCCGGCTTGCACGCCCGAAACTGCATCTTCAACCACCACTGATTTATCGTAACTTACGCCCAAATTGTCGGCGGCAACGGTAAAAATATCCGGCTCGGGTTTGCCATTCAATCCCAATTCTACCGAAACAACGCCATCCACATGGGTTTCGAAAAGATCAAGAATCCCTGCAGCTTCAAGCACAACTTTGCAATTTTTGCTCGATGAGGCAACGCCAACTTTAACTCCTTTCGCCAGTAGTTCTTTAATCAATGCCACTGTTGTGGGATATACCTCCACGCCATCGCGATCGAGGACCTCGTTGAAAACCTGGTTTTTGCGGTTGCCTAATCCACACACTGTTTCCATTTCCGGGCTGTCGGAAGGGTCGCCAAAAGGAATGCCTATGCCACGATGTTCAAGAAACGACTGTACGCCTTTGTAGCGTGGCTTGCCGTCAACATAAGGCAAATAATCGCGCTCGTGGTTAAATTCCCGAAAGGGAGTATTTGTTTTTCCTGACCATACTTTCAGGAAGTCGTCAAACATTTTTTTCCATGCGGCACTGTGTACCAGGGCGGTTTGCGTAATTACGCCATCAAGATCGAATATTACTGCGGAGAATGTGTTTGTTGTCATTAAGTTAATCGTTATTGGGTTAATCGTTATTTGGTTATTCGTAATTGAGTTATTTGGTAAATGGTTATTAGTTAATCGTTAATGGGTTATTGAGTTAATTGTTATAGGAGAAATAAATTAATCTTTGGGATTTATTTCGTCATCTGTGAAAGGTTTGGTGTTGTATTGTTCTTTGGGCTCGTGGAGTTTGTTCCCATCTTTTTTATTACTCCCGAAAATTTCATCCTTACTTCCCTGCAAGCCTTCCAGCACTCCCAATCTTCGAATGAAAATATTTTATTTGTTTGGCCCATTTTACTTTTTTTGAAATAATTATCGGTTCTCATTTACTTGATAATGGGTTGTTGGGATAATTATTATTCGATTTCTATACTCTCATTTTGAAACCCTGGACAAAATAACTCCATATCACTCAATAACTCAATAACTCAACAACCCTAAAGCTTTATCCACAAATACTCATAGCCTTTCATGGTGAGCGTTTGCTGTTTTTCGTTGTAATCAGCTTGAGTTCCAAACATATCAATCCAACCAATCTCCGGTTGCAGGTTTAATTTAAAAGTTTGGGTTTGGTCTGACAGGTTTTGAATCACTAAAATTCGCTGGGTGTCCCATTTACGAATATAGGCCAGAGTGCAATTTTCAGACTTTCCGTTCAATTTTTTGGTATCAACCCAAAAAATACTCCCACGACCAAAGGCTTTGTATTTCTTCCGCATCTTTACCTGTGCCGAAATTTTATTAAAAACTTGCGCTGACAGGCTATCCTCATTTTTCAGATCCGCTTCCAGTTGTTGCCAGTCAATTTTGCCACGCACCAAAAAGCGGGTGTCGTCTTTTCCGGTTTCCTTGATTTTTTCTTCGTAATAGGCCTCATCATTTAACTTTCCAAATTCATCACCATAATATATAATAGGTGTTCCCGGAAGGGTGAGCATGATAGAGTAAGCAAGTGCAATTTTATCGGAATTGCGATCCATCAGTTCAGATAATCTTGCCGAGATACCTTCTCCAACACGGAAATTCCATTCGGGCTTATGGCAATAATTTTTGTGTATGTAGGCACGGTCTTCCTCCGAAACGTAAACCAGTTCAAGGCTTAGCTCATCATGGCAGCGCAGAAATGTAAACCACTGGGCTGAATCAGGAATAGCGGGAGTTACTTTTTTACCAAGCGTTTTGCGTATGGGCTCGTTGTTTTGCATAGCGATAGCCTTAAACATTTGTGGCATAAGCGGGAAGTGATAGCCGGCATGGCACTCATCGCCATCGCCAAAATATTTCACAACCTCCACAGGTTTTTGGCAGGCTTCGGCAAGCAGCAGGGTGTTTGGTTTTACATAGTCGAGCACAGCCCTGAAAAACTTTAGGATGGTGTGGGTTAAAGGAAGGTTTTCGCAATCGGTGTTTTCTTCTTTCCAGAGATATGGAATGGCATCGGCACGGAAACCATCCACACCTTCGCCCAACCAATAAAGCAAATTCTTCGACATTTCTGTCAGCACCTTCGGGTTGCGGTAGTTCAAATCGGGCTGGAAACTAAAAAAACGATGGAAATAATAGTACTCGCCGTCCTTTTCCCAGTTGCTGTTTTCCATGCCTTTGAAAAGCAGGCGTGTTTCGGTGTAGCGGTTTGTATCTTTATTCCAGATATAAAAATCGTGGTAGGGATTATCCGGTCCTTTACGGGATTCGAGGAACCAGGGGTGCTGGTCGGAAGTGTGGTTCATGGCAATATCAAAAATTACACGGAGTCCTCTTTTGTGGGCCTCAGCCAAAAATTTTGCGAAAACACCTTTCTTGTCTGTTTCGGTGGCATCGGCCGGAAGGCCAAGCAAGCCATCCCTTACTTTGGTATATTGCCTGATGTCGAAGCCTGCATCGCGCATGGGCGAATCGAGGATGGGCAAAAGCCACAGGCAATTCACGCCGAGGTTTTGGATGTAATCGAGTTTGTCGGTAAGTCCCTGGAAATCTTTATTGAAAAGGTCAACATACAGCGAATAAACGATGGCATCTTTGTACCACTCAGGTTCCTGGGGTTTGATGGTGCGGCTGTTTGCAAATTCGTCCAGATAGACGATAAATTCATTAAAATGTTCATCGAATTTAGCTCCGAAGAGCTGTTGCCAGTTTTGCTGCAAAGTGTTGAGTGTTTTCATTCGTATTTATTTATTATGTGGTCACGATATTCTTTTCGGTAATCGAAGTCGTTAGGAAGATTAACGACTCCGCTCAGGCTTTCGACCAAAGGAGTAATTGTTATTTCCTTATTCTTGCTGGCTGTAATGCTATCCAGGTAGGATTCAATCATTTTCGACAAACTAATTTCATGATATTTGGCATAAAGTTTTGCCTTATTGATGATCTCGTTATTTAGGCTTAATGTTAATTTTGTGTTCATAGAAAATTATTTTATGTGCAAAAATACATTTCTGCACATCCATATCAAAATAAAAAAAACAATGCACTACGATCCCAAAAAACATCATCGCCGCAGCATCCGCCTGAAAGGTTACGACTATGCCCGTGCCGGATTGTATTTTATAACAATTTGTGTTCAACACCATACCTGCCTGTTTGGTTACATCGAAAATGGGGTTATGATTTTAAATGATGCCGGCGTGATGGTGGAAAAATGGTATTACGAATTGGAAAATAAATACCCGGATAAAAATTGTGGCAAATAAATTATTGGGAACACATCATCCGCAATGAATCGGAATACATCCGCATTTCAAATTACATTAAAAACAACCCCAAAAAATGGGATGATGACCGGTTTCATAAAAAATAATTTGGAATCGGTTTTACAAAAAAATATTACAATTCAATTTGCACCCTGGTTTTGGGTGTATCCCAACCGAATTTAACCCGCATTATTCCGGTGGTGGTATCATATTTTAAAAAATGCGCACCGATTTTCATATTGTCAATTTGTACTCCAGCGGGTTGCTGTTTCATTCCATGAATCACCAGCTCAATATTTCTGGTTTCCGGCATCCCTTCATACGCACCCTTTACATCCCTACCAAAAGAAAACATCAATAAATCATCAAAATTCCGGGCTTTAAAATTTAGCAGTTCGTAGAGGTTTTTGGCAATGGCATCTTTGGTTTTACCATCGTCTTCATACATCGTAAATTCCGATTCCATTGTTTCATCATCCAAATAATAATGGATAATCAGGTTTTTGGAGGAATATGCTTCCGTATTTTGAATGGGTTCGATCATGGGGATGAATGAAGCTCCACGGGCATATACCGGGATCGATTGGATATTTACAGGCTTTTCAATCCATTGGCCTCCTTCAAACTTTTCATCCATAAATAAATCGTACCAGGTTCCTTTTGGTAAATATAGTTTTCGAACGGTCTGTCCTTTTTCGAGTACCGGGGCAACCAGGATATTTGGCCCCCAGAGGTAGGTATCGTCGATGCCCGAGATTTCTTCATTGTCAGGTTCTTCAAAAAACAAGGGCCTGGTGAGTGCTGCACCTTTGGTGGTATTTTGCCAGGCCAGGGTATAATTGTAGGGCAACATTTGGTAGCGCAACTTGATGAACTTTTTCAGGATTTCCTGTGCTTCGGGGCTGTAGTGGTAAGGCTCAACAGGAATCCTGAAATCGCCATGCACCCTGAAAATAGGGTTGAAAGTGCCGTATTGCAACCAACGCACGTACATTTCCTCATCTTTTTCGCCCATGGCAAAACCACCCAAATCGGAGTGCATGTACGAAAACCCGCTCAGTGTCATGCCCATTACTGCGGTGGGTTGTGCCTGCAATCCTTCCCAACTCCGCGACACATCGCCCGACCAGGGAAATATTGAGTAGCGCTGGGAACCGGCAAACCCGGAACGATTCAGGTTGAACAGGCGCATACCAGGGTATTCCTCAGCATAGCGATCCCAGAGCATTTTGTGCCAGTAGTGGCCATAAATATTGTGGACTTCCTCGGCTGTACCATTTACATGCACCATGGCTGCCGGATGGGTTTCGGGTTCTCCCAAATCGCCCCACCAACCAGTAACGCCGATATCAATTTGATCTTTATATTTTACCCAAAACCAATCCTGTGCTTCGGGTTTGAAAATGTCGAGCAAAGCACTCGGGCCAAACCAAAACTCTTCGATGAGGTAGGTGCTATCCGTATTTGTTTTACCCAACAAACCTTTTTTACTCAATTCATCGTAATGCTTTGATTCCTTCATTATAAAGGGTTCGGTAATTAAAATCGTTTTTATGTTTTTCTTTTTGAACCTTTTGATCATATCTTCAGGAGCAGGCCAGTTTTTTTTGTACCACTCCAGGTTGCCCATGTAAAAGCTGTCGTGAACGCCTTCGCCAAACCAAAACAAATCGATCACGAGGGCATCGAGCGGGAAGCCTGCTTCCAGCATTTTGTCAACCACATCTTCGGCTTCTGCCTGGGTTTCGTAGCCAAAGCGCGACTGGATATTTCCCAATACCCAGCGGGCAGGCATGGGCTGAAAACCCGTGAGTTTGCCATAATTGTTAAGGATGGAATCGTAATTTTCTCCGGTAACTACATAATAAGCCATCTTACCACCCATACTGCTAAACTCCATTATATTTTGCCGGCTGCTGCCGATATCTAAAACCCCTTTTTGGGCATTGTCGAAAAGGAGGCCGTAGCCTTCGGAAGAAATTACCCAAGGCACCGAGAAATTCAAATCGGGGGCGTTCAGGCTATA
>Ga0208900_1001578_pt1 | contig 11794 bp, 11 predicted proteins | sample AntAceMetag02UKK_FD_184763 | JGI IMG/M metagenome (GOLD analysis project Ga0208900, IMG submission 184763) | Saline lake microbial communities from Ace Lake, Antarctica - Antarctic Ace Lake Metagenome 02UKK (SPAdes) (version 2) | ecosystem: Environmental > Aquatic > Non-marine Saline and... | reverse complement strand
CGATACTTACGCATTCGCCTCTAATACTTAAATCCAAGCCAATTGTATTGAATGATTCTACCAACACATTTTTATCTATACTGATATAAGGGGCTTTATTTAGGCAATTTATTAATGTTTTCCGCTTACCCCAAAACGCACTTTTTATAATTACATTATATATAGTAATATCATCAATTTGATTTAGATAGTGATTATGAGGACAAAGGCTTATAAAAGAAGAGTCTACTTTTGGTTTGGGGTTGAAACAATTTTTGGATACATTAAATAGTCTTTTTACATGAGAACGTGTTTGGCAAAAGATTGAAAAAGAACTATAGTTTTTTTCTCCTTCTTTCGCAATAATGCGTTCAGCAATTTCTTTCTGAACCATTAAGTAGATGTCAACGATAGCCGGTTCATTGAGGCATTTATCTATTATGGGGCTTGTAATATAGTAAGGGATATTGGCAATGACCACATGGGGATGACTTAACTTTAATTCTGCTTTTAAAAAATCGATGTTTGTTACGTTGACATGTGTGTAGTCTTTCAGTAAATGTACCGCATGGTTATAAACTTTATGATCTATTTCATAGCTTTGTATGTTTTCTTGGATCTTTTCTGCGAGGACCAACGTCAAGGCTGCTTCTCCTGTACCAATTTCAATGACAGGACGATCCGTAGGTATTACGTTTGCAATCTTTTGAAGAATATTTTTATCTGCAAGAAAATTCTGTCCTAGTTTCGCTCTCATATTATCTTAGCAACTTTGCTGCCAGCATAATCGCTTCATGCATGCTTTGAGGATTCGCAATTCCTTTTCCAGCAATATTATAGGCAGTGCCATGGTCTGGTGATGTCCGGACAAATGGTAATCCTAGCGTAATATTCACCGCATCGTGTAGCGCAACCATTTTTAAAGGAGCGAGTGCTTGGTCATGGTACATTGACACAATGAGATCAAACTTATTTTCTTGATAAGTTAAGTAAAAGGCAGTGTCTGCAGGGTAGGGACCTTTAACATTAATCCCAATTTTTTGAGCTTCAGTTATTGCAGGTGCAATTATATCTACCTCTTCAGATCCAATTAGCTCATTTTCGCCAGCATGCGGATTTAGTCCAGCCACGCAGATCCGAGCGGGATCAATCTTTAACTGTTTTAGAAATTTGTTTGCTAGTTTTATTTTTGAGAGAATCGAGCCGGTAGAAATACTATTTGCTACATCCCGTAACGGTATATGTATGGTTTCAAGTATAACTTTGAGATTCTTACTATAGAATCCCATTGCATATTCTTGTGTCGATGACATTTCAGCTAGTAACTCTGTATGGCCCCCATGTTTAATTCCAGCTTTTTCCCATGCAGTTTTATTGATTGGTGCTGTAACAATTGCCGCTACTTTTCCCCCCAATGCCATATTAATAGCGGCTAGAACATATTGATGAGACCAGTGTCCGCATTTTATAGATATTTTTCCTGCTTCTACCTCTTTTAGATCATTAGATCCAAGATCCATAAGGTTTATGCTGTGAGTGGCGTCATCAGGTGATTCAACGACATTAATTTCGCTCATGTGTATATCTGAGTATTGTTCAAAATGATGATCAATAAGTTTCTGTGGCCCAATTATTAGTATTCTTACAAATTCAAAAATACGACTATTTTTTTTTATCGTTTTTGAAATAATTTCAGGTCCGATACCAGCTAGGTCTCCAGCAGTTATGCATATTAATGGTTTCATAACACATATTGTAGTTAATTATTAAATATTTGGGAAGAAGAAAGAATGTGGGGCTTTTTTATAATTTGTTCCACTTCATGAATAATTTTGATAGTATAAAATAAGATCCAATTAAGGGGGATAGCAAAACGAATTTGCGCATATAAGTTATGAAAATTATGATTGTTGATGATGATATCGTTAGTCGAAAAGTCCTAAGTCGGATTATGAAGGACGTCGGCTTATGTCATGAGTTTGACAGTGGAGATGTCGCATTATTTGCTTTTGAGTCAGCTATTATGCAAAAACAACCCTATGGATTGGTGATGTTAGATATTAATATGCCAGATATGGATGGCTTTGAGGTGATGAATCGAATTCATGATATAGAAAAAATGAAAAGAGTTCAACCTGAGAAGAGGGCGAAGATAGTTATGGTTACGGAGCGAAGTGATAGAAGTGTTGTCATGCAAGCTGTTGAAGCTCACTGTGATGATTATGTAGTGAAACCATATTCAAAAAGTATTCTTAATAGATTAAGAAGAGGTGGGGTTATTGATTAAAATAACTTAAGACTGTTCTCCTGACTAATCTTTCACTTCCTTAGTTGTTTTAAAAATAACAGATCGATTTTTGTCTAAATGGATTTTGTTGACTTTTCTTTTTGATAAATTATATTCCCACCGAACCATTGCGATCGGAAATATCGCATCTTTTTTACCTGAGAGTTCTTTGTGCGTATCATAATAGCTTTCCTCTATCAGCCGATTGTTTTGGTCATAGCGCCAATGGTAAATTGCTATACCGTCTCCATCTTTTTTTAATGAATGCGTTAGGTCGTATTGTCGTTGTTCGATTACATTCCCACGTTTATCATATTCCCATTCCTGACTTGCACATCCAACGATGTTGTTAATAAATAATAGCTCATTTGTATTATAATAACTTGCCTTAATTCGTCTTCCTGATTTATCAAATTGAACGGTTTCATAGGCGACGCCAGTACTCTCATCAGCTTTTAGTTGCTCACTCTCATCATAATAACGAGTTTCCAATTTATTACCCCATTGATCATATTTCCACTGATACATCGCAATACCACTACCTTCATTACTAATTAGTTGATTGTTTATATCGTAATAGCGCTCCTCAATCTTGTTTTTGTTCTGATCGTATTTCCAACGTGTGATGGCATGGCTCGAATCAGTATCGGTGACAAGTGATTCATTCGCGTCAAAGTATTTCCGTTCGATAATATTACCAGTTTTGTCATATCTCCAGTGAGTAATTGCAACTCCATCCCTAAGCTGCCCATTTTTATTGAAAACACTTTCTATTATTTTGTATCCATCATCATCAAATTCAGCGTGTATAACTGTTTTTCCGTAATTTATTTCTTTAATGAGTTTCTCTTCTGGGGTATAAAATTGTTTGATAGTTAACACGTTATCCTCATCATATTGTAATGAAATCTTGTAATAATTGGAGTTTTTATAAAGTTTCGCATTGTTCTCAGCATCTAAATATTTTGTTTCAACAACATTTCGATAACTATCATATTCTTGCTCAACGATAGCAGCGCCACTTTCATTGCTATCGGCGAGTTCTTCGTCAGTGTTAAAATGTTCAGTTCGGATGGTATTGCCATTTTTATCAAACTTAGACTTGGTGATTGATATCCCCATATTTTTGTCACAAGTGTGGTTAGCATGATTATCAAAAAATCTGCTTTCAATTTTATTGCAACTGTCATCATACTTCATCGTAATTTTTGCATAGCCAAGAGACGGATCAACCACGACTTCACGTTTCGAATTCATAAATACTGCCTCTGCTTTATTATCATTCTCGTCGTATTTCCATTGAATTAATGAAATATTTGATCCTGTTTTTTCGTAGAGCTCCTCTTTCGTATTATAATAAGCTTCTTCCGTTCGGTTACTCTTTCGGTCATAATTCCATTTTATCGTTGAAATATTTGAATATTTATCAGCAACTCGCTGTTGATTAATATCCAAATAACTGATTTCAACGACGTTTTGACGATTATCATATTTCCAGAGGATGGTTGAATAACCTCGGTTACAATTTTTCTGGGTCTTTCCCTCTTTATCCCAATAACTTTCTAATATTCGGTTATTTGAACTGTCATATCCCCAGCGAACTGTGCTAACGCCGTACTTCCTGCTAAATTTTAACCGTTCTTGATTATCGTAACTTGTTTCCTCTATTTTATTGTGATGTTTATCATATTTACGACGATACATCGCTACACCCTGGATCTTATCCATAATGAGCTTGCCTTCTGTATTGTGGTAGCTTTCTTCAATTGCAATATTATTTTTATATTGATAACGGATTTCATATATGGTGGATGTATAATATATCGCTTCCCCATTTTTATCTAAAAATCGCTTTTTGATAATATTTCCACTATCATCAACATCCCACTCATAGATGGCAACACCATGTTTATCTTCTTTTAAAAAGTTTTGTTGGTTATAGTTAGATACACTAACGGGATATCCCTCCTGATTTATTTTATATGTTGAAGAGAAGATTCCCTCACTGTTATAGATTGCGCTCCCTGTTTTATCTAAATATTGGTGCTTTTCAGTTTGACTAGAGTATGTGATTCTAACCTGTGCAACATAATTCCCGAAGAGCGACTCTTCAAAGACTATTCCGTGACGAAGATGAACAACTTGTGTTAGTTGATTATTATTGTTGTAAGCAAGCCCGTAACACTCTAAGTATTTTTCAGCTTTCCCAAGCAGTTCGCTAGTACCCTCGATCTGATGGTTGTCCTTGATTTCGAGCGCCTTAAAGTATTTCATTAATTGAGCCATAATGCTATTTTTGTTCCCTTTATATTTTTAGTTCATTAATGTATTTATTCCCATATGAAATTTTTTTTAAACATTTAATCTGAACGTCAATAGATGACGATATATTAAACCCAATTGAGCTAGCGTTTAGCTAGAACTTTAAAGAATTAATATCCTTTAATCGGGTTTATATTTTTTGCATGAATTTGAGTATGAAGTTTATTTAGAAAAAAGGGCGTGAATATAGTGCAGATTATGGCAATAACTATAATAATGGAAAAAATCTGATCATTTATTATTCCCTGACTATATGCGACATTTGCCATAACCAAAGATACTGCACCTCGGCCATTCATCCCTAGGCCATAAAATATAGATTTGTTAAGAAACGCATGTGTAGATAGTGATCCTAATGTCACGCCAATCAATTTAAGTGTAAATGCAAGAATGGACATAATGATTACAAACGGAAGAACAGTGCTTAATTGGCTGAAAACTATATGCGATGCTACACTTAAGAAAAAAATAGGACCTAAAAATCCGTGTGCAATAGCGTACATTCTATCAGTTGCCTTGGCATAAACACCCGTTCCGGCCAGTTCATCGTGAGCAAATAGACCGGCCATAAATGCACCAAAGACAAAGTGCAATCCAAGTAATTCACTTATGAGGCCGAAAATAAAAGCAACAAGAAGTATGAAGGTAAATCCATCTGCATTAGGAGTGAAAAACCTCGGCGCATATTTTGGGAAAAGTATAAATCCAAAATATCCGATTATAATAAAGAACAAAAAGAGCTTGGTCATGTTAATCAAAATTGGTACAAGAGACAATGTTTCTAAATTTAAATAGGACATAAAACTGGAAAACAACAACAGTAGCATCATGTCAGTAATCGCTGCAGCACCAATAATAGTAGCTTTGTCCTTCGGTTGAAGATGCTTCAAGTGAGAAAGTAATCTTTCGGTTACCGCAATTGATGTTGCAGCCATTGTGAGGGCAATGAAGAAGGCGTAGGCATAATTGTTTAAATAATTGAACGCAACGATAAAGCCAACAATAAACGGGAATAACACGCCTAAACTTGCCATGGCTAAGGATCGCTTAAAATTGCGCATCATGCGTTTAAGATCGATTTCTAATCCAACAAATAGCATGATAAAGAAACTGCCTAATTCTGCTAAAAGTTTCATGGTGGGGGTGATTGCTATTAAACCTAAGACCGGAGGCCCAATAATGATACCGCAAAGTAATTGACCCACAACATCTGGTAGCTTGAATTTTCTAAAAATTTTACCACTTGCCCATATAGCAGCGATTAAAAAAAGGATTTCTATTAGTAAATTTTCTTGGATGTGACCGAAATAGCTTGTAATAGGATCAATAAAATAGATAAGAAGAGTATTCATCTATTTTGATTATATACTGGATTTCAATTAACGTCAGTATTTTAGGCTCATGCAAATCTAATATTCGTTTATCTTAATTACATATGTTAAAACACGGATAATGATATATTACATTTAGTATGGCAAAATAAGATAGAGATATATACGTGTTTCAAATATTTAGGAGGGTAAAATGATCAGAACAGAATTCGTAAGGGAAAACATCGAAATACGTATATTTGGAGAAGTGCTAACTGATTATTTTGTTGAAAAAAATCTTAGAGTATTAGGTGGTGCACCTCTAAACTTTGCAGCTCATGTCACTCGCTTGCTAAAGATCCTAGGAGAAGAGGCTCCCTCGATAATGTTAGATACAAGAGTGGGAAATGATCCTGAAGGCAGCCAGATTATTAACAAGATCCAATCGATAGGACTTGATCCAAGAGGGATTCAAGTTGATAAAAAATATCCAACAGGTTTAGTTTCAATAACGGTTGATCCAAACGATCTTACAAAACATGAGTTTACAATACTTCCTGCGGCATATGACCATATGGAGCCGAGCAAGGTAAAGGGAAAAAAGGCATATCCAGATTTACTTTATTTCGGGTCATTAATTCAACGACATAAAGATTCAAGAGAAACTGTTCGCGCAGCTATTGAAGGTGCTAAAGACTCAATTCGATTTTTTGATATAAATCTTCGCAAAGATAGCTATTCGACGGAAATATTAGATTGGTCATTGAAGCATACCGATATACTTAAAATCAACGATGATGAACTGCGAGAGATTAATGAAACATTTTCAATCTCTTCAGCAGATGCAAGTTTAGAAGACATTGTATTGGCTCTATCAAAAAGCTTTAATATCCCGACGGTTTCTGTTACTGAAGGATCAAAAGGGAGTTTTCTTTTAATGAATAATCAACTAGTTAGAACTGAGATTATGCCGTTAACAACGAGTGAAATAAAAGATACCGTTGGTGCGGGTGATTCTTATGCAGCCGTATTAGCGATTGGTATATTAAAAGGCTGGACCCCAGAGCAGATAATAGATATTGCAACGGATCTCGCCTCAAAAATCTGTTCAATTGAAGGTGCGATTCCCTCAGAAGATAGTCCGTATAAGGAACTGAATTTACCCGAGTAGGGGCTTTTCCCTGTCTATATTTCAAAAGCTATGTTAGTGTAATAACGTAACTTTAAATAATATGGAGGATGATATGATAGAGGTAACAGATAGTGCAAAAGAAGAGTTCCTTCAAATAATTAAAGAAAATGCGACAACAGATTCTCAGGCGATGAGAATAATATTAACTGAAGATAATGAACTGGATTTAATCCTTGATGAAGTAGAAGAAGAGGATTATCTCGAGAAAAATGCTGATGGAACAACCGTTCTTTTTATTGATCCAGAGATTTATGAAGCCTTGGATGGATTTAAAATTGATTGCACCAAAGAAACGGGAATTACTATAAATAAAGAGTCGTAGTAGCTTTAAATATGAACTGATTTTTTATTTCCATTGCTGTTGGACACCTTATATTCTCAAGCAAAAATCCCAAAAGAGCAACGAATATCCAATTAAAATATTGTAGTCACTGATCATATTGGTTTTTAGCGGTATTCACACTGCTGTTCGCATTTCAGGATAAAACAGAATAACCGAATGCAAGTTTCAGCTTAATTTTCACGATAGATATTGCATAAGTTAATAGAAAAAGGGGGAAATTAATATGGGTGTAGGAATAAATGGAACAGGGGAATTGGCATCTTTTACTGACAAAATTGAAGGGTTTGGCGATGCTGAAGTGTTTAATGTTGAGGATGGGGTATCTAAACCAAGTTATGAATCTTCGGCAAGCACAATTGCCATGGGCGAAGATGGTGGCGGAGAAGTAATCCATACCATGAATATGGGAGAAGACGGCGGTGGAGAAGAGATAACTGCTAGAACCATGAATATGGGAGAAGATGGTGGCGGAGAAGTAATTCATACAATGAATATGGGAGAAGACGGTGGCAGCGGTATTTCTGAAATCTCAAACGAAGACGGTGGCGGAGAAGTAATTCATACAATGAATATTGGCAAAGATGGCGGCGGTGAAGTTATAGAAGATGGCGGCAGATTTGAAACTCCGATCACAACACATGCTATGGGAGAAGAAGGTGGCGGAGATGAAATTTGGACAACTCCACCTGAGGTGATTGAAATAAATGGTCCACCAACGAATCCAATTGAGGAGCATATTATAGATGGCGGACCAACACCACCACCTGAAGCAATTGAAATAAATGGTCCACCAACGAATCCAATTGAGGAGCATATTATAGATGGCGGACCAACACCACCACTATCCTCAGAATCTTTAGGAGAAATACCCTTATCAGATCTTATTGATATACAAGATATTTTTGAGGAGTAAAGACTAATAATTTTACACCGATTTAATAAAAGGGTCCCAATTGGGGCCTTTTTTATTAAGAGATTTATCGGTATAATAAATGTATGACTAAGAAAAATAGAAAAAAATCAATTTTAGTTTTAAGCCATCCGGATGAGTATCATGCAAAGTTTATTTATAATAAACTTATAAATTTGGGTGAGAGCGTTTATTTTTTTGATTTGCGAGATTTTCCAACGAAAATACAATTAACATATTCTCCGTCGGGCGATTATAACCACAGATTAATAATCGATGGAGAAGAAATATTCCCCAAAAGTATCTATTGGCGTTGGTATCATGGGTCTCAAATCAAAAATACCAAATTATCATCATCAGACAGAAATATTGCATATAAAGATTCACTTGCAGCCATGAAGGGTTATCTTGGTTCGCTTAAATGTAAATGGGTAAATCCCCCGAGTAGTTATTATCTCCATTGGTGTAAACCACTGCAAATGGAGAAGTTCAAAAATGCAAAAATACCATTACCGAAAACCATTATTACAAATGAAAAAGATGTTATTTTTAAATTTATAGAGAAACATAATGTATCGCTTATTTATAAACCAGTTCAGGGTGGTTATCATACTCAGCTTGTGAATTTAAATGAAATAAATGAACTGGAGACAGCATTAAAGACATCCCCGGTAACAATCCAAGAATATATAGAGGGTGATGATATTCGTGTGTTTATAGTGGGGAAGGACTTGTATTCTATGAAAATAATATCAACAGAAACTGATTTTAGAGAGGATAAAAATCATAAGACAATTGTAGTTGATATTCCCGATGATATTAAAGAAATGTGTTATAAGGCAGCAAAAGTATCAAAATATGTGTTCACTGCTATTGATATTAAAAAAGATAAGCATGGCAATTATTTTTTTCTTGAAGCAAATCCAAGTCCGATGTTTATTCATTCTGAAAAAGAAACAGGATTCCCAATAACAAAGAACCTTTGTGATTTATTAATTAAAGGGTAATTAAGTTTAGTCTAAAAGAAATAAGCGATCATCGCTATTAAAAAGTGGGTAATCCTACTAATCTTGGATATATTCTTGATGATTTTTTAATGAAAATTCAGCTTTTTGCAACTCTCTTCCTAAATAGATCGCATGTGAACCCAATAGAGTAGGATGTTTATTTGCAATAGCTTTGGATAAATCCTTGGCAGAATCGCTCGTCCATTTGTGGAGCATTTGATGTGTACTATTACAAAACCCAACCTCTATTTTTTTGTTTTCTAGTCGGATTAAAAAATAGCCCAATGGATCTAGGATTAGCTCCAGATTATTCTCTGTGACAGTTAACTCTGTAACATTTTCTAAATTAGGTGATTTCATAAAAATAAGTATAACACGAACTAAATCGCGATAGAATTCTAAACGTAGTCTATTAAATGAAACCCTTTGGTTTTATCGTATTTTAGATAGGTGGAGCCGCTATTTTCTATCGCTTGCACATGTTTTTTAATGACTTTATAGTCGAGTTTAATTCCTCTATATTGAGCATCGGTAAAATCGCGACGAAAAAGAGATTTCTCAATTTCGGGAGCATCAACCAAGCGGCAGTATTCTTTTATATTATCTACGCGAGAGTAGGATGCTAATATATCCTTGATACGCGCTGATTGGGTTTTGATATCTTCTATTTGCATTATAATCTCTTCTTATTGTATTTTTTAGTCACGTTATTGTAGCACTGAGACTCAGTTTAATGCTAGGAATAATTCGCAGTATTTGTTTAAGTTACAAGTTCAAGAATACGATATATCGGTGACTATCACAGATGTTTATACCAAATATTCATGCTTTCTATTTGCCCACCAATATTCGTATTATTAACTAATAATCCCCCATAGGAGTAAGCATTTTTAGAAAAGGTGATATTCATGCCAGGAGAAATCGCCCGTGCAATGGTATATACAGTCTTTATGCCTAAACGGCTCATATTTCGCTCCATCTCTTTAAGTAATTCAAACGCGAATCCTTGACCTCGATAGCTACTAAGTGTCGCGAAATCGGTCATCTCCGCACTAGATTCTTCAACATTTACCTCTGAAGAAGCTGCTGCTACTAGCTGGTTCTTATCATATACTCCATAGTAATAACACGAATCTAAGGATTGTTGCAGGTAAGAACTTTCAAATATTGGAAAGGGATAGCTTGGAAAAACGTCTCTATAAAGCTGAGCCAAAGCATCCATCTGATTTAGATTTAAATCAGAAATTTTGACTGATTGTTTATTAGGTTCCTTCTTTATTTTTGTTTCAGTTAACGTAATAATTTTGTCGATTTTTTCTTTATTTTGTGTAGAGAGAAACTTACGTTCAGGACTAAAATATTTACACATAAAAAGCACGTCGGATTGACCATTATAATAATTGGGAATTGTCCCTTCAGGAATAAACCCATTTTTAGAAAAATTGTGTTCCAAGTGAGCAGGTGTTTTAGCAAATATTTTTGTATAATGTTCTTGTTTAATTAATGAATCAACTCGGTTTATCACTTCGGAATAGTCATCCACATCTAAATGTGAGATATAGATTCTGTCATTATGCTTTCCGTGATAGATAATCGATTTACCAATAGCTTCTTTTTTGTCATAAGTAATAGAATTATTGGGTTTATTTATCACTATGCTTTTTTTTATTTCTTCTTTTAAGTCGTTTGTTAGTAGTGGGAACAAGCGAAATGGCGTTATCAGAGTCCGATAACAGTTTTGAAATTCCCTCTGCTTGAACCTCTTGAGCGCCTTCTAAATTAAGCTGTAAATTGCATTTTTCACAGTTTCGATCACAGAAAGTAGTTTGATAAGAGTCAGGTTCTTTGTAAGTGGAAATAACGCCTTCATAGTTTCGTAGAATTACTTTATTAGTGGACCATGATATTAAATAATTAGGAATTACTGGAATTTTCCCCCCTCCACCCGGGGCATCAATCACATAAGTTGGAACGGCAAACCCACTGGTGTGTCCAATAAGATTTTCCATTATTTCAATCCCTTTACCTACTGGTGTTCTAAAGTGAGTTAAGCCTTTTGATAAGTCACATTGATATAAATAGTAGGGACGAATTCTGTTTTGAACTAATTTTTGAACCAGTTTTTTCATAATTCTGGGACAGTCATTTACCCCAGCAAGTAAGACCGATTGATTACCAACAGGTATCCCCGCTTCTACCAGTTTTGCTAAAGATTTTCTAGAGGATTCTGTTAGTTCTCTCGGATGATTAAAATGCGTATTAAACCAAAGGTTTTTGTACTTTTTAAAAACCGAAATTAAGCGATCTGTTATACGAGAGGGCAAAACAACGGGCATTCTAGATCCAATTCGAATAACCTCAACGTGAGGGATTTGAGAAAGCTCGTTAAGCAGCCAATCAAGATATTTATCAGATAACATAAGCGGATCGCCGCCGGATATCAG
>Ga0208900_1001576_pt1 | contig 11803 bp, 15 predicted proteins | sample AntAceMetag02UKK_FD_184763 | JGI IMG/M metagenome (GOLD analysis project Ga0208900, IMG submission 184763) | Saline lake microbial communities from Ace Lake, Antarctica - Antarctic Ace Lake Metagenome 02UKK (SPAdes) (version 2) | ecosystem: Environmental > Aquatic > Non-marine Saline and... | reverse complement strand
TGCAAAATAAATTCAACAAATAAAGGATATGTAATGATATGAGTAAAAAAGATTTCGATAATTTTATTAATAAGCAGGCAGAGCTAAAAGCTGCTGAAAAGCCTATTAATTGGAATGTACAACGCGACGAGTGGCTGGAGTATCTATCGCAGTTTTACAATAAAATTGAAAAATTCTTAGCAGAATACTTGACAGCCGGGAAGGTTGTCTACAATTACTCAGAAATAAAAATGTTTGAAGAATACATAGGCAGCTATTCAGCATGGGTTCTTAATATTGAATTGGGTAGTCACAAAGTCAAGCTGGAACCTATTGGAACAAATCTTATTGGTGGTACGAAAGGCCGTGTAGATTTAATAGGCGCAAATGGAAAAATTAAATTTGTACTGGTTAATAAAAACTCATCAGGACCCAAAATAAAGGTCGACATATGGATTGAGGGTGAAAAACCTCCTGAAAAAAAAGATAAACCTATGGTAATTGAGTGGAATTGGAAAATTTCAACACCACCTCCAAGAATTCAATATATAAATTTTGAACAGGACACATTCCTTGAAGCTATAATGGAGGTTGTGGGTGGTTAAGAGAATCTCATTATCAAACGATCATTTAGGGCTTGATGATATCTCCATTCATCATTCAGATTCTGAGTCATCCTTAAAGCTATATTTCACACATGAGTGGAAAGATTACGAAAAAAGGTTTAATGGCTATACAACCAAAGATTTGATTAATGAATTGAGAATTAGAATTGACGAATTAAATCATACATCATCCTTATCTTTACTGTCAGCAATAGAAGCAGCATTTAGAATTGACTATCTTCAGCGCAACTATAAGAAAAGGAAAGACCCTCTTTCGAGAGATTTTCGAGCTATATACAGACAGAAAAATTTAAGAGCATCGCTGGAGGAAGACATTTTTGACACTTGGAAAGCTAATGCAAATGGTGCTTCTCAAATAATAAGTGACTTAAAAGGAGCTTTTAAATACAGACATTGGTTAGCTCACGGACGTTATTGGGAACCAAAGTTTGGCAGACCACGTTATGACTATGATACAGTTTATGAAATGACTGAAATTGTTTTTCATAGCTTTCCATTTGAGGGAGTATAAGCATAACAAAAAAATGGAACTGACCACAAAAGCCATGCCGATTTTTCGTAAAATTTGAAATTTCAGCGGCTTTTGTGTCAGCTCATTTTGACGTTAGCGCTCTATCGAAATGATTTTTATTGGCTTGATAATATTGAAATAATTTAACTTTTTGATAGCATGATGTATTATTTTAAACTTAGTTTATATCTTTGATTTGTTGGCAGCAGACATTATTGCTGAATCCTATTTTTCTGGGGTTGACAGCTAAACCGCATTTCACTAAAGTCCACCTATGAAAAAGTTTACGTTCACATCCAACGAGAGATAACCCTCATGAGCGATCACATCATCATCATCTCCTGTTCCAACGGCAAAGTGCGCGGTGGTAATGCAGCATACAATCCAGACGATTCCATAACTGCATTCCTCCCGCCTGAAATTCAACAGACGGTTTGGGAGCGTCGCCGTACCATTGCCGACTGGATTATAGCCGGACAGGTGGAAGACCGCTTGCGTGGTGATGGCAACCGGCGTGATAGTCGCTACAATATCGATCTTAAAATGGGACCGGACCTGGGAGCCGGACTATCTGAAACATGTCCGCCGGATGCCCGCTCGGATATGCGGCAAAAATCTCAATCAAAAGCGCCTATTAAATACTTGCCAGCCTACGAGCGTTATGATGGTCGTTTTTTTGTCAATGCCGGTCTTGAAACCTTCGAAAAAGCCATTGTGGAAGAATGTCATGTTCTGATTGTCTCCGGTTTATACGGTCTGCTCCTGCCGGAAGAACTAATTCAGGCCTACAATTGCCACCTGGATGACGAGGTTCTGGATAACGGTATGTCGGCTGATGATACCGATGACGGGACCGCTGAAAATGCCGACGCACGCATTTCCGGAATCTGGCGACGGCACAATTTGCCGAACCGCATTCTTCAGGCATTTATAGAAGAGCATAATAAGCAAAATGATCACACCATTAAACACGTCATAGATTTGTTGTCCGAGACCTCTTACCAGCGCCTGTTTAACTGGGATGAATTGTATGGCTGGTTCAAAGGCAATGGCATTTCCTGGTTTCATCGCATGGTGCAGGGTGTTCGAGAGCCTGCCTTTCTGCCTGACCTGGCGCGGTATTTCCGGTATGACTTGGTGGAACAAGGGTTTAGCGTGCCGCCAACGGGAAAAGTGGTGCGGGAGTATTTGCACACCATTAATGAAAATGGGGGGCACCTGGAATTTACAAAAAAAATCAGACCGGAACCCTTTACCGCTAACCTATTGCAGAACGAACTGGGGGATTTTACCTGGCGCAATCTCGAAACACTGACCCAAGAAGACCTGATACACGGCGAACTGTTTTTCCAATTGTACAATGCTTTGTCCACCAAACAGCCGGATGAAATCGCACCGCGCATTGTAAACTTCTTCAGTGCCCTGGAAAATGAACTGCATTCCATCTGCCGCCCAAAAGCCGGTAAGGGCAGTCTGGGCGAATTTATTTACCGTCTGTGCCAGGGGGAGCTTAAGGATTACTGGCCGGATAAGCAAACTTGTGCGGCTATGTGCAGTGAGTTGGCGCGCCTTTTGACCATTCGCAACTGTATGAGCCATCGCGGTGTGGTGAGACGGGAAGGGCTGCTGGCAGCTCGCAATACCATATTAAAAAAGGATGGATTGCTGGCGGCCCTGGTCACATTAAAAATGGCGCGGCCGGAATTTTTAAAGAGGAGCACAAAAAACTTCCCAGAAAGTGTTTACTCCTAAAATTTTGCTTGATCCGTATACTAATAAAGAGTATATTTGATCTCATGAACTGGACTGTGAGTATTACCCCAAAAGTGTCAAAGGCAATTCCGAAGCTTCCGTTAAGAGTTAGAATTCTTCTGAGCGCCCTTTTGGATGAAATTCAAAACGATGGCCCTTTTCGTGGGAACTGGACAAATTACGGTAAACTTTCATCATCTCTACACCATTGCCACATAAAGAAGGGTAAACCGACCTATGTGGCTGTGTGGGAGGTAACAGATAAAAAAATACGACTTGTGGAGGTCAATTATGCTGGAACACACGAAAAAGCCCCCTATTGAATTAAGATTTCTTGGCCCGGAGGAAAATAGAGAGAAAGCTGTTTCCTCACTGCGATCCCTTGGTTTTGTTGATGCGTCTGACTCTATCCCCTGGAGAGAAGCATTTAAAGAGTTTGAAGGCAATGAGGCCGGGACGTCATTGCGTGGTGCTCGATACAAAGAAGAACTGACCCAGATGCAGCTCTCCGAAAAAACCGGAATTCCCCAGCGGCACATTTCCGAAATGGAACGGGGAAAGCGAGCCATTGGGAAAAAAACCGCCAGATTATTTGCAGAAGTGTTAAGCATCAATTATAGAATTTTCCTGTAAATTAAGAGTTTTTCCCTTGTGGGTACAATAACATGGTTAAGATGAATGTCATAAAAAACCTACCAAAAAATAGAGCTGACCACAAAAGCCGAGCCGATTTGTCGTTGATTTAAAGAATTGGGCGGCTTTTGTGTCAGCTCATTTAGGCGTTATGCCCCACAAGGATTAGGAACTGAAATGTCGAAGCTCAATGTAGACCAAAAAACAATATTTGACCTGCTATCAGACAAAAAAGCAGATTTTCTCATTCCTGATTATCAGCGCCTGTCTCCGGTTTATACGGTCTGCTGCTGCCGGAAGAACTAATTCAGGCCTACAATTGCCACCTGGATGACGAGGTTCTGGATAGCGGGTCAGCTGAGGATACCGATGATGGGACCGGGAAAAGTGGTGCGGGAGTATTTGCACACCATTAATGAAAATGGGGGGCACCTGGAATTTACAAAAAGAATCAGACCGGAACCCTTTACTGCTAACCTATTGCAGAACGAACTGGGGAATTTTACCTGGCGTAATCTTGAAACACAGACCCAAGAAGACCTGATAGACGGCGAACTGTTTTTCCAATTGTACAATGCTTTGTCCAGCAAACAGCCGGATGAAATCGCACCGCGCATTGTAAACTTCTTCAGTGCCCTGGAAAATGAACTGCATTCCATCTGCCGCCCAAAAGTCGGGTTAATTGGCGAAGGTATTCATAGTTTTTTCTTATTTTATTTGTAATCGCATGCTTTTTCAATTGCAATATCTAATGTGAGATCATATTTTTGACCCTTAGGACCAGTACATATCCAATCCTTTGAACTATCTCTATAATTGCAAGTAACAGTTTTTTTACCTTGCGAACACTTTGCTTTAAAGCTTCTATTACCATTATAAAAACCGGTGGCACCTGAATCAGTAAAATAACATGTATTTGAATAGGTTGGAATTATAAAAAACATTACAACAATACATAACACCATTAAAAATACAAAATAATTTTTCATTTTTATATTTTTTTTCTCCTTATAATATCTGCCGTAAAACCCATGCCTTTAGGCTTTGGATATAAGGCCAAAACTATTCAAGCCCAGCCCTTTAGGGTTGGGTTATGACAAATTCATTTATTAGTTTTTTAGATTTCATTTTGTTAATTTCATGATTGATCCTGTTGTTGGGGATTTGTCAAAAAAAGAGGGGATTTAGTAAAATAATGCTTGCATTTAAGTATCCCTTGGGATACAGTAAAATCATGAGATACGAAATAAAACAAACTGAAATTTTTGAAACTTGGCTTAATAGCAAAAAGATTAGATCGTTTAAAGGTCGTATCTTGGCAAGATTTGAACGTATTAAAAAGGGTAATTTTGGTGATCATAAACCATTGAGTACAGATTTGTTTGAACTTCGTTTTACCTTCGGTGATGGTATTCGTGTTTATTACACCATTATCAATAATAGTGATGTTATTACCTTGGTAGGCGGTACTAAATCTACTCAATCGAAGGATATTAAAAAAGCCACTAAAATGATTAAGGAATAAATAATGATAAAAACTAAACCATTGCACATTGAGGATTATCTTGAGACCAAGGAAGATATTAGAGAATTTCTTAAAGATATGGCAGAAAACAGTACAGCAGAGGAGTTTATCAGCTCTTTGAATACTGTTGCTAAGGCTAAAGGGATGAAAGATATAGCCGTAAAAATGGGAGTTTCCCGTACTAGCTTGTATAAATCTCTGGCTGGAAATGGTAATCCACATTATAAAACCATTGATAAGCTGCTTAGGGCTTTGGGTTGTAAATTGGCTGTTGTTTAAATTTATCATATTATTTTATCTTCAAGTTTCCGTTTAGCGTCTTATAACAAGAACATCAACTCTGACATTTACTACGCTGCGCTTCGTAAATGCAGGTTATGTGGTCGTTGAACAAAACCGCTCTGCGGAGGCGCTCTGACGAATTCATACTTCAAGATTCTTTTTAAACGCCCGAATTATATCTTTATTTTAAGTCCATAATCCTGAACATCGTTTTTTCATGAACCAATTGAAAAAAGATGTTAAGTTAAGGCAATCGCTGAAGGCAGAACTCAACCCTTATTCCCAAAAACGTATTTTACAAAATGAGTTAAAATATGAATATTAATTTTACTTATGACTTTGCTGTAATAAACGATAAAGTGCCGATGATAGAATTTTTGAATAGCTTGTCTATCAAAGAACGTGCTAAAATATTTGCATATATAGATAAATTCATTGAGCTGAAAAATAATGGGATAGCTCCCAAAAAAAAATTATCTAAACATATCGGAGGTGGCATATTTGAACTCCGTGTTGGTTTTCAAAATCGAATTTCGAGAAGTTTTTATTTTTATGAGGCATCAAAAGTAACAATGTTCACGAATGGTTTTATAAAAAAAGATCAAAAAACGCCAAAAAAAGAGATTGCAAAAGCTATATCAATTCGTAATTGTGTTAGAGGTGAAACATGAATATTGCAAAAGAATACCTGGAAAAACAATTTGTTGTTGCTGGTTTTAAACATTCCTATCTTGAGGAAAAAATAAAATTGGATATTGAATATCAATTGGAAGAATTAAAAAAAGATATTCAGGCCGTTAAACCAATTGAAGAGCTTATTAAAAAAATTGAGAACATTGAGAGATATATTCTGGCTGTCTGAGTCAACAACCCCTGAGCTAAAGACTCAGCGGATTAGATCCCGAAGACCGTTCCAATAGGACCGGACCTGGGAGCTGAACTATCTGAAATATATCCGCCGGATGCCCATTCGGATATGCGGCAAGAATCTCAATCGAAAGCGCCTATTAAATACTTGCCAGCCTATGATCGTTATGACGGTCATTTTTTTGTCAATGCCGGTCTTGAAACCTTCGAAAAAGCCATTGTGGAAGAATGTCATGTTCTGATTTTCTCCGGTTTATACGGTCTGCCGCCACCGGATGAAATTGCACAGCGCATTGTAAACTTCTTTAGTGCCCTGGAAAATGAACTGCATTCCATCTGCCGCCCAAAATCTGGTAAGGGCAGTCTGGGTGAGTTTATTCACCGTCTGTGCCAGGGGGAGCTTAAGGACTGCTGGCCAGATAAGCAAACTTGTGCGGCTATGTGCAGTGAGTTGGCGCGCCTTTTGACCATTCGTAACTGTATGAGCCATCGCGGTGTGGTGAGACGGGAAGGGCTGCTGAAACCATCAGAAAAAACCAAATTGTGCCAGCCGTTTTTTCACGGTGGGATACTGTTTTTTCTCCACTATCAGATGATATTTTTCGGCTTTGATAACATGTTTTTTCAAGACCGGGTCGGTGGTGAGAAGGGCAATCAGCTCCTTGTCTGGCTGAACCTTGAGGATATACATATTTTTTATAATTTTGAAGGGTTCCATGCGTGCCAGAACTGACTGAAAAAAGGCTTCCCATATTTCCGGTGGACTTTTTGAAATATGGGTTCTGAAATACTCAATTTTATTTTTCACTTCATCGCGGTTGCTGCAATCCTTGAGAAAGGATTGATAATCCACAAGATAGCTGGACGTGGTGGCCCGTTTTCCCACATTTTCCAGTGCCAGTCGTTTGACAGGATCTTCACCTAACAGGGTAATCAGGGGCCTGATTTCATCAAGGATAAATTCAGCGGTTTGTTTCTTAATACCGGTGGAAAATGATTTTTTCCTATCCAGAACAAACTCACCGAAATCGGTGAGGCGAACATAAGTCAAGCCATCATAGATGCTAAGATAGGGCTTGTCTTTTAGCAGGTATTTCTCATTCCTGGGTTCAGAATAGGCCAGCGAAACCATATTCAGGCTACTGAAAAGAAACAGGAGCGCTTTCATTAAAGGCAGGGAAATGGTCTGGTCTGTATTCGTCTTTGATGCACAGGTGGTGCAACCGTGCCCACATAATTCTGTTTGGAGCGAAAGCCGTTTAAGGGTCCCGGGGGATAGGCCAAGACAAATATAGCTCATTTCCCCGGGCGTTGAAAATGGGTTCATTGGCAGTCCCCGGTAGCAAATGGCTTTAACAACATGTTCCACAGCAACCCACTTTCCTTTGGGAAGCCGGGTCAGCAGGTTTTGAAATGACTGTCTAATCTCTTTTTCAATTTTTCCTGCATCATATTCGGGTTTTTGTCGTTTGACATAATTTAACAAGTCCCTGCATTGGAAGACTTTATAATCTGTGAATGCCAGATATTCTTTGATTCTATTTTTAAGAAAAATCGCCAGGTTATCAAGTTCTTCATCCTTCCATTGTGCACCGGATATAAAAAAATCAGCAAGGAAGGTGGCTTTCAAATATTTGAGGTCGGCCTGCCCCTCTTGGTAAAATTCATTCATGCCGCACAGCGTGGACATTTTTTTCAAAGAAGCTGCCTTGACCCGATCTCCGTTTTTTGTAAATTCAAGGTTATCCTGGGAGATAAAGGCCAAAATTGCGGGAAGCTGCTCAAAGAAGCGTTTTTCTTCATAAACAGCATAGGCTTGGGGATCAATATAATCATCCGGAATCGGTACGACATCATAGAGCGCCGGCTGAGGCAGGATGTTTTTTAAATGAGGAATCAAATCTGTATGGATTTTGAAGTTATAACCGGCCATTGAGGCTTTGCGATTCCATGTTCTTTCTATGGTAAAAAGAAAAAAAGCGAGATTCTGTATGACTTCCACATCCCACTGGGTTTTGGATGGAAAGGCTTTGCCAAGCAAGGGCAGCAAGGATGCTGGCAGTTCAGGGAATTTTTCCTGTTTGTCTTTCCCGTTTTTTCTTAATCTGCTAAGCCTTTTTAAATCATCCGTACTGAAAAAACAATAATTTTCCCACGTGCAAAGATAGATCAGAATGCTCACCTCAGCCGGTAATGCTGACAGCAATTTTTCAAACATATCTTTGTTCGACAGGCTGGCGGCAACCAATCTGATGCAGGTTGATGGGGTGTTTTCTTTTAAATCGTCATATTTTTTGCGGCCATATGTATTTGGATCAATAAAATTCCGCATCTCATTAAGATACTGGAAATTAATTTCCTGGTAATAGGATATCCGAAAATTGATGCTGTTTTTTACGGATTGTTCAAGTAAGGTGTACTTTATGTTGGTATTCATGGAGGATGCTGTAGGAGATCCGGTTTTTGTTGTTTTTACTTTGGGAAGTCTCTCAAGGGGAGTCTGGGGTTTCATGGGTTGATTTTGTTTTGCTGCGATTTGAATACACCCCTCCCTCACCAGTGGATTGGGATCTCTGCACAGATCTTGCCACAGTTCTTTTGCCCAGGGTTTATTAATTTGATTGATGCTGGATGCGATGTCAATTCTGGCTGAAGGACTCGGGTCTCTGGCAGTCATCTCAAATTTGGCAATGGTGTCTGGATGGTTTGGTGAAATGGCATAGCAGGCTTTTGCTATATTGGCTTTCTGCTGCCAGTTAATAAATGTCTGTTTTTTTGACATCATTTCAAACATCTGTCTTGGCTTGTGGTAGGAGTTGCAGGCATTCAAGGCACTTTGCCTGACATAGTGTGCCAGCGGATGCGCTGAAACAAACCCCATGTGTTCAATGAGAAGATCACGAAGATCCATTTGTCGCTGAATGGGGTGGATGTGGGTTAATACTGCCAGTCGCTCCACAATGGTGGCCCTGGAAGAGAGGGCATCCTTAATGCGTTCCCTGGGCCACTTATCTGCGTTGCTCTCGATTAATTGATTTTTAATGGCAGCGCTACAGCACGCCTGGCACACAGTGCCAGCCTGGGCTGTTTGAGTATAATAGGTATCTCCTTTGCCGCAGATAGCGCAAATTTTGTAGGGTTGCTCTTTCCAGGGTTGCAGGGCGTTGGTTTCCTCAAGGTCAATAATCGGCAAACTTGTTAATTCCTTTTTAGTGTTGGTCTTTGATTTTTTCATATCCCTTATCCACCAAGAATAAATTCCACATCTTTTTCATCCATCAGGCCGGGTTCACTTCCTTTCCATTGCTGTTGACGGTTGTACGGTTCCCAGATTGGAATGTTTAAATCCCATTTTGTATTATTCATGCCCCCATCTGTCAAGAAAATCAGGCATTCTTCAAAGGTACTTTACACTTTTTTTGATCATTCCCCATTCTCCAATGGCCTTTTGGGCAAGTACACCCAGGGTTGACCCGGCAGGAAGAAAGAAACCGGCATCAATCCCGGCAGCCCGTGCCTTGTATGCTCTGACGAAATCCTTGCACCACCATTTCAAATCATCCTCTTTCACCTTGCTTGCCCAGGAATACCATCTCCACCGATGTTCCGGTCCAAATAGGCTCAGCGATGATCTACCCGCACAGCTCGAAACTATTGATTAGAGCAAGAAAAAAATACAGGTTGCTCCATTTACAAATCCAGATAGCCAGAAATCTTGACCTAAATCCCAGGAAATCGACAGTCTCAATAATTACGAACGTTATGATTTTTTAGGCAAATAAAAATTCTTGCAATTCCTCTTGATTAATTATAGGGTGCAGCCTATAATTAGCCAAGAAGGAATTTTTATGTGGGATATTATTACAACAGACAGATTTGATGAATGGTTCGATAGTATGGATGATAACGATAAAGCAAATATCATTGCTGGTATGTTATTGCTGGAGGCAAAAGGCCCATCTTTATCCCGACCATACGCTGATACTATAGAAGGTTCAAAATTTCCAAACATGAAAGAGTTGCGTATTCAAAGCAAAGGCAAACCGTTGAGGGCATTTTTTGCATTTGATCCAAAACGTAAGGCTTTAGTCTTGTGTGCAGGAAATAAATCTGAAAACGAGAAACGCTTTTATAAAGTTATGATTCCTCTTGCTGACCAAGAATATCAAATTCATTTAGACAATTTGGAGGTAACTAATGGCTAAAACTTTAAAACAAATATTGTCACAGGAAAAGCCAGAAGTTGTGACAAGAGCTAAGGCTATGGCATCAGAAATTTTGCTTAATATTCACTTGGCAGAACTTCGAGAGAAGGTTCAATTAACACAAAATGAAGTTGCGGTCGCTATGGGTGTAAAACAACCAACTATTTCTGGCATGGAAAAAAATGGTCAAGATATTAAACTCTCAACTCTTAAAAAATATATCGAAGCAGCAGGTTGCAAATTAAATCTTGATATTGAAATGTCTGACGGTAGCCATTTTGGCTTTTCAATATGATTTGAAAATATGTATTAGGGACTTCGAAACAAATACTCTACCCGTTTTCACTTTCGACATGCCCGTAAATATGGGACATTAGATTTGAAAGTGGGTAGTTTTATTCTTGCGAAGTCCCTTACCAAATCAGTTATACTTGGATTTTTGTCTTCATATTAAAGCAAGTAGAGTAAATAAAAAGATAAAGCAACCATCCGAAATTGCTTTAATCCTAAAAAATGCGAGCTGTGCGAGTAGCAATTATTTGCAGCGCATTAACAATACAAATGTAATAAATTAGGGCTGTTTGAGCCTTCAATCTGTATCTATACCTTGTAAATAGCACTGAGGTTCCGGTCCAAATAGGCTCAGCGATGACCTACCCGCACAGCTCGAATCTTTTCAATTGTCATTTTTTTGAATTTGTTATATTTTTAGTCAGATAGATATGTTTTTAATATTTCATGAAAGGTGGAAAAGAAATGAACGAACAGACAATAACGGTAACTTTGCCGAATTCGGTCTATGAGCGCATAAGAACGACAGCTCTGGCAGCATCTATGACTTCAGAAGAAGTTATAAAACAGTCTGTTAGTCTTTTATTGCCTGCTTTTGAATCAGATATTCCTCCAAATATTCGCTTGAATTTTACTAAACTTCCATTATTGAATGATATTCAACTTTGGAAAACAGCAAATTCGATAATGAATAACTCTCATCAGTTACGACTGGAAGAATTAGCAGAATTACAAAAATATCGTTCTCTTACAAAAAGTGAGCAATCAGAACTCAATAATCTAATGAACGAAGCACAGCAAATTATGCTATGTAAAGCAGAAGCACGACGTGTATTAGCTCAACGAGGACATATCATTTTCAAACCGGTTGAACATTAAAATGTCAACAAATTCTGAATTAAGAGCACAACTTGAAAAAAGAGGTCAACAACCCCTGAGCTAAAGACTCAGGGGCTTGCAAGGCGACTTGTAAGCCCGGTTGATTAGGCTAAGTCGCAGAGGTATGTGACTACATTACTTTGGAATATATAGTGATCCCGAGATACTCCACACGTCGAAGGATATCAGGTCAGTGTTTAAACATCTCTGAGGGTAGGAGAAGTGATGCTGACATTGTAAACCCATTGTAATA
>Ga0208900_1001569_pt1 | contig 11859 bp, 8 predicted proteins | sample AntAceMetag02UKK_FD_184763 | JGI IMG/M metagenome (GOLD analysis project Ga0208900, IMG submission 184763) | Saline lake microbial communities from Ace Lake, Antarctica - Antarctic Ace Lake Metagenome 02UKK (SPAdes) (version 2) | ecosystem: Environmental > Aquatic > Non-marine Saline and Alkaline... | reverse complement strand
AACTTTTTGGAGTGATGGGTATTTTGCTTGTAGTATAGGCAACGTAAGTAAGGAAACAATTGAAAAATACATCCAAAGTCAAGGTTAAACCGATGGCTTACATCCCCTACCCTAAAGGGATAGGGGATGTAAGCCATTTTTATAAACAAACATAATTTCTTGATAAGTACTCACACATATGCTTTTCACTATTCAATGGATATATGTTGTTAATATATTTGGACTTTATCTTGAAAAAAATGAAGGTGAATTTTTTACAGGGTCATCAATCTTAAAACAGATAAACGTTACCCAGGAGTATTCCCATGTACATGGCCCGAAACACCATCAACGGCAAGGTACAATACACCCTTCGCCGATCCATAAAAACCAGCCACGGATTTAGCAGCCAGGATATTTTTGGACTGGGAGATGATCCCTGTAAATTTATAGTATACCCCGGGGGCAATGCATACTACATTGCCGAAGAGGTTGAGGATGCCCTTGCAAAAGCAGGTGTTTCCCTGGACAGGGATCAACTGGAATCTGTGTTCTGGCCATTTATTCGAAAGGATATCCAACAGGCTGTGGAGACCTTTCACCATCGTTCCCCCGGCAAGAATTCTCCCCTGAACGATGACGACAAGCAGTTTATCCAACACACCATGCCTCTGTTTGACAAACGAAGGCATCATTTTCTAAAATTTGGAGAAATTGACCAAGGCGCCATGGAAAACATGCCAGTGGGATTGTTCAAAAGCCTGGTGAACAAATCCCGGGACGAAATTGAACAAATATTCATGCAACAGGAATCTCGGCTCAAGGCATCTGAGCTTAAAACTTATTTGTTCGCGGCCCTAGACCTACAGCGTTTTTTTCAAGGTTTCATGGCCAAAAGAATGCCCCAGACCCTGGATCAGGAAAGGATGGATGCGTATTTCATTAAGGAACTCTGCCATATCAATGACAGCCTCTTTATCACCCCAGACATACCGGCACCCAGGGTGCTTAATCCCAGTCTCCACCGATATGTGATCATGTTTTTTGATTACGATTATGCCCACAGTACACTTCTGGATGATTTTTCAAAGCGCTTCATGAACCGACACAGACAATTTCATCCCCCTGCCCCCAAGATAAGGGTATCTCTGGACAAAGCATTGTCAGACATGTCCCTGAACCCCCAGACATTCAGTACCATGTCTTCCAGTACGCTCTCCCGCCATTACCGAAAACTTGCCCGGAAGCACCACCCGGATAAGGGAGGGGATGCCAAACAATTTATGCGTCTCAACCAGGCCTACGAAAGTCTGATGGAACGGATTAGAATTAAAGAAGATTCGACTCCGTCAGAGCGGCATTAAGGATATTCTCCGGTAAATTTTTATCTTCCAGCACCACTTGGCGAATGGTCTTTCCGGTTTTGTGGGCTTTTTTTGCAATATCTGCGGCCCTGTCATACCCGATGTGGGGAATCAGGCCAGTGACCATGGCCAGACTCTGTTCAATAAAGGCGCCACAACGATGTTCATTGGCGGTGATGCCCTCAACACATTTCTCGGCAAACAAAATGGTCACCGAGGAGAGCAGTTCAATGGACTGCAAAAGATTATACGCAATCACTGGGAGCATCACATTCAACTCAAAGTTACCACCCTGCCCTCCTACCATGATGGTGGTATCATTGCCCGTTACCTGGGCTGCCACCTGGATCACCGCTTCAGGGATCACAGGATTCACCTTGCCCGGCATAATGGAAGAACCCGGCTGCAGGGAGGGGATATCAATCTCTCCTATACCGCACCGGGGCCCTGAAGCCAGCCAACGAATATCATTGGCAATTTTCACAAGGGCCACGGCAATGGATTTTAACACCCCACTGGTTTCAACGGCGGTGTCCTGACAGGCCTGGGCCTGGAAATGATTTTCCGCCTCCCGGAATTCCAAATGGAAATGTTGGGCAATGGTCTGTCCCTTCTTATTCTCTTATTTTTCTTAAAAAATCATACGCTGTGCCATGTGTGGAATTATGATATTGGCAATACCCCCGTCTTTGTGGTAATTTGCTTAACAAAATCAGCCGACTGCATAGTCAAGACTAAGACTATACTAAAATTTAGGGTTGCACATACTGTAGAGCATTACCTAATCTGAGTATTTACAACCGGCAATCCTAAAATTAAGTGATGACAACGCCCTATCCATTTTAAGGTGGAACAACGGTGAACCCATGAGCCACTACCAATTTACCATAGGCAGCCACAGCTACCGTTTTTCTGATCTCAAGGAGTTGATGGCCAAAGCAAGCCCGTTAAAATCAGGGGACGCGCTGGCAGGATGTGGTGCCGCTTCAGAAGAAGAACGGGTTGCGGCAAAATTTGCATTGGCAGATCTGCCGTTAAGGATCTTTTTAAATGAAGCTGTCATCCCATACGAAACAGATGATGTCACCCGGCTGATTCTGGATACCCATGACGCAAAAGCATTTTCACCTGTAAGCAGCCTTACTGTGGGCGATTTCCGCAACTGGTTGCTCTCTTATGAAACAAACACGGAACAGCTAAAATCCATTGCCCCGGGGATTACACCAGAAATGGCAGCAGCGGTGTCCAAAATCATGCGCAACCAGGATCTGATTCTGGTTGCCCGAAAGATTGAAACTGTCACCCGCTTCAGGACAACCATTGGTTTAAAGGGACATTTTTCAACCCGGCTGCAGCCCAACCATCCCACGGACGATCCCCGGGGTGTGGTGGCCTCCATACTGGACGGCCTGCTCAACGGCATCGGCGATGCCGTTATCGGGATCAACCCTGCATCCGATGACATTCAATCGGCCACCGTCATTCTGCAATTGCTGGATGATCTGCGTCAACGCTATGAGATGCCGATCCAGTCCTGTGTTCTAACCCACATCACCAATGCCATGACGATGATGGAGAATAACAGCCCGGTGGATATCGTATTTCAATCCATTACTGGCACACAGAAAGCCAACGACGGCTTCGGCATTACCTTGGATCTGCTCAAGGAAGCCAGGGAGGCTGCACTTTCCCTGCAGCGGGGAAGCCTCGGCAACAATGTCATGTACTTTGAAACCGGACAGGGAAGCGCACTTTCGGCCAATGCAAACCATGGAGTCGATCAGCAGACCCTGGAATCACGGGCCTATGCCGTTGCCAGACACTACCAGCCCCTGCTGGTGAATACCGTGGTGGGATTCATTGGGCCTGAATATCTCTACGATGGAAAACAGATCATCCGGGCCGGTCTTGAAGATCATTTTTGTGGAAAACTGCTGGGGCTGCCCATGGGGTGTGATATTTGCTACACCAACCACGCAGAGGCAGATCAAAATGACATGGACAACCTGCTGACCCTGCTTGGGGTGGCAGGGGTAAATTTTATTATGGGGGTTCCCGGTGCCGACGACATCATGCTCAACTATCAAAGCACCTCCTTCCACGATGCCAATTACCTGAGACAGGTGATGGGGGTGCGCTGTGCCCCTGAATTTGAAACTTGGCTGAAAAAGATGGGACTTCACGATGAAAGGTACCAGCTTACCGCAGGCAACCACACCACACCCCTGCTTGACTGCCTCAAGGAGATGAAATAATGGAAAAATCATTAAAAACCCTGGGGGATCTGAACCGGTTAAACCAGCTGACACCGGCCCGCATCGCATTGGAACGCGCCGGGTCAAGCATTGCAACCCGGCATATACTCAACTTTGATCTGGACCACGCCCGGGCCCGGGATGCCGTGCATCTGCCCTTTGATGCAAAAAAGATCAAAACCCGGCTTGATGCCAGGAAAACACCGTCAATAAAGGTTTGTAGTGCGGCCACAAACCGAACCGTGTATCTGCAAAGACCGGATCTTGGTCGGCAGCTGGATGAGGAATCAAGGAAGATGTTAGAAACTGTGCCCTCCCCTGCCCCACCGGGATTTGATATTGGTATCGTGATTGCCGACGGCCTGTCCACCTGCGCCATTCACAACAACGCCATCCTCTTTCTGGACCGTTTCCTGTCTATAACATCCATCCGTGACTTGAGCTGTGCGCCGGTGGTCATCGCATCCCAGGCCCGGGTGGCCCTGGCAGATGAAATCGGGGAGATCCTGAATGTCCGTTTGAGTATTATACTGATCGGAGAACGCCCGGGGCTTAGCGCATCCGACAGCATGGGCATATATCTTACCTGGTCCCCGAAAAAAGGAAGAACCGATGCCGAAAGGAACTGTTTATCCAATATACGGCAAGGCGGCTTAAATCATGAAGAAGCGGCCCTACGGCTGGCAAACCTGCTATCCGGTGCCTTTAAAGTGGGTCTTTCCGGTGTGCATCTCAAAGAAACCAGTCAACTGAGTCAACAACCCCTGAGCTAAAGACTCAGGAGGTTGCAAGGCAACTTGTAAGCCCGGTTGATTAGCCTAAGCCACAAAAAATTAAGACCGGTTCCCTAAGCTAAAAAAAACGTGGTTTGTCCCCTATTTTCCTCTTTTCCTGTTTTAATTTTTTCAGATATAAAACCAGTTCATGGATTTTGGTTGAAGGATCATCCGTGCCTGCAGATTGGCAATGTTTTAAAACTATTTCAGCATTTTCAATGCCTGCATCCAGTTTTTTCTCTGTCATCGGAAACAATTTTCTGGCTGCTTTTTCATATTTTGGAATATACTTTTTGACTTCGTGGATCACTCTTTCACAAGCAGATCCTGAATCAGAGTAAAAACTTTGGGTCGTCATCCTGTAATGAAGCAAAATCCAGAATTCAAAACATGGAACAGATGTAATCGCATGAATGGAGTGTTTTTTTCTCAATTTCTTTCTACGTACCATATCAAGTGCTTCATCATATTGAGAATGAGAATCCTTATCTATCACGCAGAAAACCTTATCAAACTCTTTTGTCTCATTATATTCGCTGATGGCAAAATCAACCACATTTCGTGGAGAAGAGCCACGGGTATTGTTGGGAATCCGAACATTTGCCGTATTCAATTGCAATGCAGCTACCAGGCCCTTAAAATATTTTTCTTCTGTTTCTCCCTCACAAACGATGAGCACCACATCATATGGATCGCGTTGGGGCTTTTTCCTCCCATGGCCTGATAATCGTTTGGCTTTTCGTTTCTTGAATAACTTGTCACCACCACCCATTAAAAATTTACCTCCCCGATATACGGTAATGCCCCATACCGGCCCTTAAGATAACCTTTTTCCAGGGCCTCACCTTTGCGAGGATGGAAATCTGAGAGGGAATAAATCTGGGTGGAATTACCTTTATCCTTTTCAACAAACCATACCTGATCCCTTCTGAAAATTTTAGGATCCAGGACAGAAGTATCATGTGTTGAAAAAATCAATTGACCATTGGCCTTATTAGATTCAGGGTTATGGATCAAATTAAGTAGAAACCGGATAATATGGGGATGAAAACTATTGTCCAGCTCATCAATGATGAGTACCCGCCCACTGTTCAACAGATCAAGCCATGGACCCGCATAGGCAAAAATCTTCTGGGTGCCGTCTGATTCATCCCCCAGCAAAAAAGACGTTGAGTCTTCTGAATCAATCATATGATGATTAAATTTAATTTGTTTGACAGTCTGGCCGTCCAGATCGGCCTTAATCCTTTTTTTAAGATCCATGGGCAGATCATCGGGAATATTCAATTCATTGGCGCTGAGTTTTTTAACTTTTATATCAATGCCGTCCACATCAATATCTGCCCCTTTCATGAATTTTAATATCTCTTGCCTGGATGTTTCATTCTCACACCTCTCGATGGTGAAATTAGGATCAAGCACTTCTCCATGACGGATCACAACCAAATTTTTAAACCATGAAAAAACCGGTTTTAACTGCTCACTGTTAAGTTGCACGGCAGCAGACAAAAAAAGGGCATTGGGCCGGGTATTGCCCTGCCAGGTTTTTTTTGTGCCTGAAAATTTATTCCCGAAATACCATTCATCCTCGTTTGTCTCAGGATTAAAGGCGCGTTCAAACCATCTTTGTGCCCGATTTTCAGGATAGGCCAAAAGCCATTCATGGGTGACTCTGGTTTCATTGCATTCAAAGCCATATTGATATCGAACGGAGTCCTGAATAAAAAAGACTTCCAATTCCGTGGTTTCAGAAGGGCCTTGTGAATGGAGCCGGAAAGGAATTCTATTGATGGGTTCCCCTTCCTGGCGATTTTTTGATGATCCCAGAACAAACTGCTGCATGAAATCAAGGGCGGAAATCAGATTGCTTTTCCCTGCCCCGTTAGGACCGTACATCACTGCGGATTTTAATAATTTTAAGGGGCCTTTGATGGGGGCATCAAAGGTATTTCGATCCTGCAGGTCTTTAATTGCCCCTCCCGCGGTCATACTCAGCACCTGCTGTTCCCATAGGGATCGATAATTTTTTACACTGAATTCAATAAGCATGAGCGTTTTCCAAATATTCATATTGAGTTTAAGTTTATAAATACGAATTTAAACCCATTATTTGCACAAAAGCTGCGCTTTTAGCAAATTAATTTATATTTTTATTCAGCTAATCCCTCCAATGATCTCCAATCATGCCCATAAAATCAGACAAACCCGCTTACCCATTTTCTATTTTCCCTCCTTGTCCCTGCGTTTTTCAAAGATGGATTTTCATGCTTCGTTGTGGGCAAGCCGGGGCCAGAATATGCCTTGGGGAAATTGGAAGGACTTGGAAAACCGTTTGACACTTCCCCACCGGGCTGATATCTTAATCGCCCAATCAGGTACCCGCCATGAACAAACGGGTAAAAAGGGAATCCGGTTAAAATCCGGAACGGGCCCACCGCTGTAAAAGGGGACGAACGTCAGAGAATGCCACTGTGGAAATTCATGGGAAGGCCTGGCAAGTAGGAAGATCCTTAAGTCAGAAGACCTGCCTGATTAATAGAGATGGTATGCCATGGTAACGGTTGCCATAAAAGATCATAAGGACAAAAAGGGAAGCCCTTGATCGATAACTCATCGGTTGTGGGCTTTTTATTTGTATCCCCCCAGCCTGAACACACCAAGAGGTAGCAAATGAAAAAACGATTATTGCATCTGGCTGGGATTCTTTTGTTTTTGTCCATGGCACAAACCCTTTTTGCCAAAGATAACATCACTGACATAGGCGAAATGGTGGTCACCGCCACCCGCACAAAAATTTCCATGGATAAAATCGGTGGAAACAGCGTCACCGTCATCACATCTGAAGAAATCCAGGCAAAACAGTTAAATAGTGTTGGAGACCTGCTCCGGGGCATTCCCGGTATTGATCTGGTGTCCAACGGTGGACCTGGCACCGCAACAACGGTGTTCACCCGGGGGGCAGATTCCAAAAACACCTTGATCCTCATTGACGGCATCATGTTAAACGACGTTTCCGGAGCCAACAGGGGAGCAGACCTTGGCAATATCAACGTGGACAATATTCAACAAATTGAGGTGATCCGGGGGGCCATGAGCGTCATGTATGGCAGCAATGCCACGGCCGGTGTCATCAATATCATCACCAAAAAGGGGAAAACAGCCCCGTCTGCATCAATGAAATTTGAAGCAGGTTCCTATGGCACATGGAAAACCGGGGCCAATGCTTCGGGTGCCACGGAAAAAATCAATTTTGCCCTGTCTGCATCAAAAATCCAAATCGACGGTTACTCAATTGCCAATGATGACAACAGCGATATTCCCCGGGGTGAGAGCACCAACGAAGATGATGGATATGAAAACACCACACTTTCAGGCAATGTGGGCGTAAATATCACAGATACCTTTACTATCTCCGCCCTGGCACGACATATTGATTCCGACGGGGATACCGACGCCTACAACTGGGGGGGATTTGCCGAAGATGGGGATGCCAACACCGAATCCACCCAGACATTTGGAAAAATTGATGTCAAAAACAAATTTTTCAATAACCTCCTTGATTCAAGCCTGTCCTGGCAGATGAGCCAACAGGAAAGAGATTATTTTGAAGATGGCGATAAAACATCCACCTATGATGGGGACACCGACACGTTTACATGGCAGGGAGATCTTCATTTTAATTTCCATGTACTCTCCATTGGTGCCTCTTACCTTGATGAAACCATGAAATCTGAGTCCTTTGGCGCCTGGGCTTCAAAATTCAAGGAAAAAAGTGTTGACACCAAAAGTTACTGGATTCAAGATCAGCTCATCGGCATGGAAAATCTGGTCATCATTGCCGGTGTAAGGCTGGATGACCATGAAACATTTGGAGACAAGACCACCTGGCGTCTGGCCCCTTCCTACACCATTGCCAAGACCGGAACCACACTCAAGACCAGTTACGGCACAGGTTTCAGGGCCCCGTCTCTTTATGAACTCTATGATCCAAGCTATGGTAATGATGACCTTGATCCCGAAGAGAGTAACGGCTGGGATGCGGGGATTGAACAACAAATTCTCAACGGTGCAGCCACCGTGGGTCTGACCTATTTTTCCATGGACTATGATAACCGCATTGATTATGACGTGAACACCTCAACTTATACCCAGGCCGATGGTAAAACCAAAACCAAAGGCGTTGAAGTTTTTGCTGGCTGGGATCCACTGAACACACTGGGCTTCATGCTCAACTACACCTATACTGACACCGAAGATCCCGATGGAGAAAGCCTTGTGCGCCGCCCGGAAAACAAAGTTTCTTTAAATACCCGCTATGGATTTCTTGAAAAAGGAGTCCTGAACCTGGACATGCAATGGGTGGATGAACGCAAAGCCTCTCCCTATGCCAATGACAAAAATGGAGATGCCGTTGGCTCCCTGGATGCTTACACACTGGTGAACCTGGCCGCCTCCTGGAATATCAATCCCCATGTCCAGGTGTTTGGCCGTGTGGACAACCTCTTTGATAAATTCTATGAAGAGGCTTTCAGTTATGCCACGGCCGGGTTATCCGCCTATGCGGGTATTAAGCTGACCTATTAAAAGCCGGAGAAATATCACCCAGGGATGGGGCAACCCCATCCCTGCAAGAGGATTTTTATGATGAAAAAGAAATTTTCCATGGCAGTGTTCCAGGCCATGGCCATAATTTTGATACTGGTCACCCTGGCAATTGCAGGTGTTGATATAACAGACACCCGGGGCAGACAAATTCACTTTGATGCCCCACCCGTACATGCGGTGTCCATTGTTCCCTCCACCACCGAGGTGATCTGTAACCTGGGGGCGGCAGATGCCCTTGCCGGGGTCACCTATCACAGCGCCCTGCCCCGCCAGAAAAATGACAAACCCATTGTAGGGGGATTTTCATCACCGGATATTGAAAAAATAAAAGCATTGCACCCCGATGTGGTATTTGTCTCAAGTTTTCAACAAAAAACCATAGATAAGCTGGAAAAACTGGGCATCAAGACGGTGTGCCTGGACATTACCTCCTATGACCAGGGCATGAAAAACATTGAACTCCTGGCCGATATTTTTAACAAAGCCCCCCAGGGAAAAGAGATTTTATCTGCCATTGAAAATGATCTTGCCGTCATTGCGGCCAAGCTTGACAAACTTAAAGGCAAGGAACGAAAACGGGTCTTCCGGCTCATGGGAAGAGACACCGTCATGACACCCACAGCCAATGCTTTTCTAAATCAGCTGGTCATCAGGGCAGGCGGCATCCCCATGGCACCAGAGGGAGATGGCATGGTCACAGAGGTCTCCCTGGAACAATGGCAACAATTCAATCCCCAGCTGATCTATGGATGCGGCGACGATAAAAAAGCCGCAGAAAAGTACTTTGACCGGAAGGGCTGGCGGGATGTGGATGCCATTAAAAACCATAACATCCTTTATTTTCCCTGTGAACTCACCTGCCGCGTCTCCTCCTACACGGGATATTTTGTCCAGTGGCTGGCAGCATCCATTTATAATGAAGAATTTTTTCAACCAGACAACCAAGTATTCCCAGATGAGATCCTTAAAACAGAAGATATCCCCATTCCTCTCAAGCTGGTAAATAAAAGTCAAAGGGTCACCAGCCGCCTGGCAGATTTCAAACAAAAAACACTAATCATTGATTTCAAGCACCCCCAAACGGTGCTGTCCACCTTGGAAGGATATAAAACAGGCATTACCACGGTGGCAAACCATTACCTGCCCCCTCCGGCATGGAACATGGCCCACACCACAGACATGGACAAGGTGACAACCCGCATCCTCACCACCGTTAAAAGAGATCCTGCCACCTCTGCCCTTCTCATGACCGGGGCAAATATGGATCATTTGACGGTGACCGAAAAAAAATACAAAGAGATGCACGTCACTGCTGTTATCACCGCCGGGGTGGATTCCAATGCCCAACGGGCCTCCAGATCCACCGGATTTTACTATGATCCAGGCACCATCAACATCATTATCATGACCAACAGAAAACTGTCCCCCCGGGCCATGAGCCGTGCCATCATCTGTGTTACTGAGGGGAAAAGCGCGGCCATGGCGGATCTGGATATCAGAAGCGCCGATGATCCGTTAAATCTCCAGGCCACGGGAACCGGCACTGATAATATCATTGTGGTTCAAGGAGATGGCGCTCCCATTAAAGGGGCCGGGGGACACACCAAATTGGGAGAACTCATTGCCAAGGCCGTTTATGACGGGGTAAAACAGGCGGTGTTTCTCCAAAACGGCATTGCGGCCCATCGCAATGTATTCCAGCGCCTGGAAGAACGCCATATATCCCTTCACACCCTGGCCAGAAGTTCTGACTGCCAATGCAGCAAAGCCAAGGACAGCACCATGGCATCGGAACTTGAACGCCTGCTTTTAATACCCAAATATGCCGGTGTGGTGGAGCAGGCCTTTGCCCTTTGTGATGCCATGGAACGGAACCAGGTGAAAGATATATCTGCCTTTTCCAGCCTGGTATTGGGTCTGGCCCAAGATATTGCAAATGCCCCCATTGATGTGCTGACAGACTTTTCATCCACCCGGTTTTTACCCACACCCCTTGAGTTGACCTTTAATGCCTTGATGACAGGGGTTACCACCCTGCATGACCTGGCTCCGGGTTCGTCTGAAAAGGAAGATAACTCAAAAGACGAAACGGTCACGACAAACGAATTAACAGATGACAAGGCCACCGTCACAGAGGCAAAGACATCGGCAAAGGCATCAATGAAAGCAGGTGCAGAGACGAATCAAAAAGTGTCCACTAAGGTTCTGCCCCATGAACCCTCTTTCAAAACCATGCCTCAACGCATCATTTCTCTCGGGCCGGTACTCACCAAAACGCTTTATCTTTTAGGGGCCGGGGATCGACTGCTGGCTGACACCACCTATTGCGATGATCCTCCCACACAACCCAAGGAGAAAATAGGCTCCCTTATTCAGGTGAATGTGGAAAAGATAATTAGTTTAAAGCCCGATCTGGTACTGGCCAGCCAGTTCACCAAAGAGAAACAAATCAAGATTTTAAGGCAGTTTAACATCACCGTGGAGCCCTTTAAAAATCCCCAAACCTTTGAAGAGATCTGTAGCAACACCCTACGTTTGGGGCAGCTCATCCATGCAACTGATCGAGCGGAAAAGATCATTGCAACGGCCCGGGCCGAGGTGACAAAGGTTCAGAACCTTATCGTGAACCTGCCCCCTAAAAAAGTGTTCATCCAGATCGGTATCAAACCCCTTCACACGGCCAATGAAGAAACCTTTGTCAATGAGTTCATCCGATTTTCAGGCGGCATTAACATTGCAGCCCATGAAAACTCTGGGGTGTACAGCCGGGAAAAGGTGGTCAAGGAGAACCCCGATGTCATTCTCATCTCCACCATGGGTTCCAGCAAATCCGCCGGTATCACGGAGAAACAGCAGTGGATGGTCTTTGGCACCATGGAG
>Ga0208900_1001568_pt1 | contig 11874 bp, 10 predicted proteins | sample AntAceMetag02UKK_FD_184763 | JGI IMG/M metagenome (GOLD analysis project Ga0208900, IMG submission 184763) | Saline lake microbial communities from Ace Lake, Antarctica - Antarctic Ace Lake Metagenome 02UKK (SPAdes) (version 2) | ecosystem: Environmental > Aquatic > Non-marine Saline and... | reverse complement strand
TGGAAAGATGTCCTTACTAGCAAAAGGAGTAAAAAAATCATCGAGAAGCTATAAGGGAAAACTCCAAACATTTATGCATAATCAGTATTTAATTTCAAAAAAAACATCCATGGGCATTATTTCACAGATTGATAGTATTCATCCATTTTTAGATTTGCCAAAGGACTACGATAAACTATCAATCGCATACCAGTGTATAGACTTAATTCATCGAATCATTCAAGAAAACCACCCATATCCAGATCTTTTTGATATAGTACTTAATACACTTATCAAGATTGAATCTACAGAAATAACGCAGGATAATAAGGTATTAAAAAACTTCAAAAAACAGCTACTACAACATGAAGGAATGCTAAACGAAAATTCACAGGACCATCATATTGAGCTAATGCTAAATCAGTACATTGGCAAAACAAAAGTCGTACTTTAATTTATGGGTGTTAATTTCTTTCCACTTAATACCAAATGTTTTTGGAAATGCTTAAACTGCAATCCTCCTGCACCAGAAAATGATCATACAATAAAAAAAATCATCGACGCATCAAAAAATCGATCGATCAATATATTCAGTCAATACACACTAAACCTAAATCGATTGTCGCAATTTATTAAATATTCAGACTCAAAGAAACAAAAATCAGCCATAATCTGCCACGAGCTTATCATCGACAAATTGGTTTATCTACAAGCAGACTACTTAATATTTCCGCTATTTTCAACAGTACCGGAAATACATAATCAATTTACAAACTCTCAATCTTTTTACAAAATAATTAGCAACATTCAGCACCTAGGGAAAAAGCAAAAACGTATTGTAATGTTTTTTGTAAATAAAGATAATTTTTCAGACCTAACCGATTTAAATGCACTAAGCGCTACACTAAATGCAAAAATGTGGATTATTCCAATTTCTATATATTCTAACCAAGACTTCAGTGATGAAGATATTCTTTACTTAAACAGACTTAATCGTTACAAAAACCTATTTTATAGTCCGGTAGATAGTCATCTACTGAAAAATGGGAAAGCTAATAACTTGTGCTACCTACTAAAAAGTTCACTACCATACAAAAGCATTCGATTAAAACTCCAAATGCCCTTTTTCTACAGACAATTATTTAAATAAAAAAAGGTTTACACATTACGCTAATATATACTTTGCATTTTTTGCATAAAGATTTATAATTCAGATATGAGAAAAAAACTAATAATATTTCTTAGTTTGTTCTTAATTTCTATCGCATTCCCACTCGATGTATGGTTAACTTTGGATAAATCCCAAGAAGAAAAAGTCTTACCAATCGTAAAAAGATTTCTTCCAAAAGCAAATATATCTGTTTACTACTGGGAAACAGCGTTACCGCAGATGATATCAAAAATCAATAAGCATAAACTTCCGGACATTATTCTTACTGGACACACCTTTGTCCCATTTATTGCAGAACAACATTCAAACTTTAGTCGCGTAGAACCATTATTCTGGGATATACGAGCACTATATGTTTGGGGAAACCAGGAATATATGCCAATAAATAACTGGTCGGAAATAATTAATTACCTACAAAGTCACACAAATTTCATTTCATTCCCAAGAGAGTGGGATGCTAATAGTTTCTATAATTATTTATCATTTTTTAATGATCAATTACCATTCTGGGTTAGTCAGACTCCATATACAGTCCAAAACATGATTTATACCACAAAACTACTTGCAACACTTAAACAAGGTTACCCCACTGTTTTCAAAAAAAATCCAACAGAATCTTTTTTAAAGAAAGATACATCTGCTATTATTTCTGGGCTATGGATGTATAATATTTTAAAATTCAGAAAAGAACCTTTCACCGTATATCCTGTACCAAAATCACAAAATGGAATTTCTGCATTTAAAGGTGCCTATGTGGGGATCTTTTTTAACAATAATCCAGAGACTCAAAAAGCCGCTAAACTATTCGGGTCCTATGCTTTCCAAAAAAAAATATGGATTCCTCTAAACTTACTACCAAGCAACAAAGACCTACAAAACAAGCTTAAAGCCGATCCAGTTCTTGATCGACTAATTAAAATAAGCAATGCATCTAGATGGGCCACCTCGATTGAGCCGGATGTATTATCGCAACGAATAAATGTATTAAATTATCTTCTCAAAAAAAAGGATACATTGAGGAATTTCGACGAGAAAAAACTTAGAAAATTCTTTAATAATAAACTATATTTTACTATAATGAATTTAATTAAATAATCATTATGGTATTCACATTAAATAAAGACGAACAAAAGCATTGTATTCATATAGTTAGAACAGCAATCCAAAGCAAACTTTCTAGTAAACCATTAGCTACATTAACAGATACACCTGACAATTTATCAAAAATACAAGGGGTATTTGTTACGCTTACGATAAATAAGCGCCTTCGTGGTTGTATCGGGAATATTATTGGGCAATATCCGCTGAATCAAGGCATCAAAAAAATGGCAGTTCAAGCAGCCTTTCATGATCCACGGTTTATGCCGCTAAGAGAAGATGAGCTTGATCGCTTAGATATTGAAATAAGCGTACTATCTCCACTAATTGATATCAACCATGAAGATGTTGAAGTGGGAAAACATGGTTTATTAATTAAATACCAATACTCTTCGGGCGTACTATTACCACAAGTACCTGTTGAACAAAACTGGAACAAAAAAGAATATTTAAATGCTTTGTGCCAAAAAGCAGGAATTGCAAGAAACAGCTACCTACAACCTGACTGTAAACTTCAAGCATTTACTGCTTTTGTTTTTGGAGAAGAGACCTAATGATCGACAACATATCCTCATTTAAACCCGTTTCCTTAACTGAATTCACAATGGATAATTCTTCTGCCATTTATAAATCAGGAAACACAGAGTCTATCGAAGAATTCAAATTGGATCTTGATGCAACGACAAAAAGCGCCGACACATTTACTCTAAGCAAGCAAAACCCCTTTATTCAAAAGCCCGGATCTAGTTCTGAACTTGGTTCTTTTTTTGACGGTTACGGATAATAAGATGCCAAAGCATATAAAACAAAAAATATTAACAGCCATTCTTGTTTTCTTGGTCACCATCTCAATTGGTATTATCGGCTATAAGATCCTTGCCCCTAGTTATTCTTTATTAAATGCGTTGTATAGGACAATTATCACACTTACAACAGTCGGATATGGAGAAATTATTGATTTAAGTACAAATCCAGCAGGAAAGATATTCACAATGATCTTAATTCTTTTTGGCATGGGTAATTTGCTATACGTTGTCACAACAATAACATCGTTTTTTACAGACGGTGAACTACAAGAAATTTTAAGGAGAAAAAAAATGGAGAAATTTATCAATCGGGTTCAGGACCATATTATTATTTGTGGGGGAAATACAATTAGCAAAAAAATTATTGAAGAACTTACCAGTACACAACGTCAATTTGTTGTTGTAACAGATAACACAGACGAAATATCTAAACTGGAAGCCGCGTACAAAGATCTCCTGTACATAATTGGCGATCCATCTAGAAATGACACACTTCTTTCTGCTGGAATTAATTCTGCAAAAGGATTGATTACTGCTTTACCCGATGATCGAGACAATTTACTCATTATTGTATCGGCAAAACAACTTAACGATAATCTCCGGATTGTATCCAGAGCGCAAAATTCTGAATCGATTGAAAAGTTTAAATCACTCGGAGTCGATTCAATAATTTCACCAAACTTAATTGGCGGATTACGAATGGTATCAGAAATGATACGCCCCTCAGTTGTTTCGTTCTTAGATGTTATGATGCGAGAAACAAAAGGGAACACACGATTTGAAGATGTTTGCATTAAAAGTGGATCTCAACTGATTGGTAAAACGATTTCGGACTCTGATATACGAAATAAAACAGGTCTATTGGTAGTATCTATTAAAAAGCCAGAAATAGATGAGTTTATCTATAATCCATCACCAAAGGAAATACTATCCGAAGACACAACATTAATTGTAATTGGAAGTGTTGATGACGTGGCTAAACTTCGGGCACTTGCAAACAGTTAAATACTAAAATTAGTTCCAAATGAGAAAATAATACATGTATTTTTTTCTGTACTAGATGCTAGGCCTATCCCAAATTCGAAGAGATAGCTATTAAACTGAACACCCTTCATGTTAATCAAAAAACCAAAACTTTTAAGCTCATCATTAGATTTAAATAAGGAAGAAAAGCTTCCTTGAGCATCTGCCACATCAATGAAGAGACTACAATCTAATTGAGGAACGTAGTACCCCATCAGTAAATAATCGTCCACTAATAGGAACGGAAATCGATATTCAAGACTTAGTCGAGCAAAACGGCTACCTTGCTGCTCTGTTGCATAGTCATATCCTCTTACGGATAAACTCCTTGGATAACCACCAACCGCAAATTTACCCACAGCACTTTTCCCAACACTCATATCAACATATAAAACATGATTTTTTCCAATGCCTGGCAAATAAAGTGAAAGCGCTTCGACTATTGTTTTTTTATAATCCGACTGACGTGTTTTAACTGAGAAGCTATTTTGGAAACCCTGTTCATAAGAAATGGAATGCTGATATCGTTTTAATGTACTCCATTGATAGGACGTATAATAATAATCGGTCGTTACATCATCATCGCTACGTTGCTCAAGACCAAGATCAAGCTGATGATAGTGCCTGCCAAGTAAAAATGGGAACAAGAGCATTTCCTGCACATATCCATCAAGTCCTTCCCTCACCGCTTGCAACTGAATATATGGATAAACAGCAGTATTTAAATAAGAAAAGATATAGGACTCATAACCAAGGTTATATTGAAATCTTGCTGAAAACTGCTGATAGAGTAGCGGGTCTGAAATCATCGTTAAAATTCCAAGCGAACTACCATAGTTACTAATCGCAATCCATGGAACAAAATAATGAGCATTTAAACCCCAGATACTATAATCTTTGGCTATTTTTGGATATTTTTTTTCAGTTACAAAGTTATATATGCCTGCTGAAGGAACCCGTTCTTCTTCTATATTAATCGAAATTAAAGCACTAACAGCTATAGCATTTTGACTTTCAATTTCATCTACTTGAATTGGAACATATTTATAATTCGATGACACCATCGACTTTTCGATATTATCAAGATAGGCCAAGCTAGCTCCCATATCTGTATATGTAACAAATATTAATTCCTTATTAAGTATTGATGGAGAATACATCCCTGTAATTAAGTGCGCCATCTTTTCAACATTGCCAGTACTTGTATATTTATATAACTGGCTTAAGCCTTCCCAATCTGCCACTAGATACAAGTCATTTTTATAAACCAACATATCACGAATATTACCCGAAAGCAGCAGACGTTCATTTTTAGTCTGAATTGAATATTTATAAAGTGCATTCATGGTGGAAAGTCGCTTCACATAATAAATTGAATCATTGGCAAGAATGATTGAACCAATGTTATCTGCACTTACAATTCTAGTAGATACCTCTGATTTTAAATCTTCATAATACAAAATATGCTGAGATTGTTTTTCCTTAATATAAATCATGGCATCCTCACTACGATAAAAATCAACGATTCCCCTAGCTAAAAGTTCATTGCGCCTAGTTTCAAGATTATATTTATATAGTTTGTGACTTGAGGAATATAGATCATCCTGGTCAAATTTTAAATAAAATAAGTCCTTATTTAGCAATTGATATTTATCAACAATAGAAGGGTCCTGAAAAATAATAGAAGCTTTAGCAGTACTGATAGTATATAGTATTAATTTGGGGTCTTCTTTCATGTCATTCAGATAGTACATAACTTGATCTGGATTCATCCAAGTTGGCTTGCTTACACGCACATTACCAGTAACAAGAAGCTCATATTCTGACTCAACTTGACTACCATTAATCATGCTTAATTTCACATGATCAATAAACTCCTGATAGGCAGTTTCTAAACTTTTATCATAGATCTTTTCAAACGCCATTTCAAAACTAGAAATGTATTGTTTTCGACTAAAATAATGGAACGCAGTTACTAATTGTCTTTTACCATACCTCTTGCACAAATAATCAACAAATTCGGCTCCGAGTATATATGGACCATCACCCTGTGGAAAGCGAAGCATACTAGCATATGTGATTTGATTTAAACTCGGGAAATTGTCATATTTTGAAAAGGCCATTAAATGTTCTTTGTAATTTGAATTATACAATCGGCCACCTTTGCCTATTCGCTTTTCATTATATACAGCATATCCTTCCGCGATAAAATAGGGATACATAAAACCCTTACTGGTTAAACGCTTTAAAAAGCTATAAACAAGGCCATTTGAATAGGTCATGCCTAAGTGAATGATGTGTGTAAGCTCATGCACAATAATAGTTTTTAAAGCATCATCATGAAAAGGACCAAAAACACTATCGGGAATAGGAGACGCTTCTATTACTATTGTATTTCTGAAATAATCAGCATATCCGTTTAAGACATCGGTTTGATCAGCAAACACGAGATCAATACGGTCTGGAGGTGAAAAGTGTATTTCTCTAGACACCTTCGAGTAAATATCCTCCACCATTTCAAACGCTTTGTCTGCTGATGCTTGTGTATCGTCACTAAAATAAATATTAAAATGTTTTGTTTGATAACTTTTCCACTTTAAATTGTGTGAAAATGGAGATGCAAAAAGAACAGCTGATAATAACGCTACAACAATAAATCGAAACAAATGTTACTCCTAATATTGAAATTTAGTAAATCAGTTCCCTGTTACTTACCGATTCGTGATATTTTAATAATATCAAACTCTGCCTTTTTTTTAAAGTTCTTGCATATCATTATCGCACCTTTTGATAAATACTTTCCTGATAATTGAAGTGCAATCGTTAATATATCTTGTAAATAAAAATTAGGAGGAATACTTTGCTTGCAAACCACTTTCGGTAGAGTATTAATTAATGGCCGACACTCACGTATTTATTAATTGCAGAGATAAATGCAAGCGCACTTGATACCATAACATCTGTATCAGAACCTCTCCCTGTATAAACCTTGCCTTCTTCTTTAATTCGCACGGTTACTTCACCCAATGCATCGGTTCCATCAGTTACCGCATGCACAATATAATCTTGTAAATTTACTTTTGTCTCCACTAATTCTTCAATTGAATTATAAATCGCATCCACTGGACCGGTACCACTACAAGTCGCTTCTTTTTCTTCACCATCATTTACAATTAAGCGAACCGTTGCACTTGGCTTAATTTTATTACCAGAGGTAACATGGATATAATCCAGTTTAAATTTTTCTTCAAATCGAAAAGACTCATTAGTAACAATTGATTCGATATCACGATCAGAGACAACCTTTTTCTCATCTGCTAAAACTTTAAATTTTTCAAACGCTTTTTGTATCTGTTGATCATCTATGTGAAAACCAAGATCTTCAAGTCGCTCTTTAAATGCATGCCGGCCTGAGTGCTTTCCAAGAACCAATGACTGTTCCTTTAATCCAATCATCTCAGCACTCATAATTTCATAAGTCTCGCGATTTTTCAGCACACCGTCTTGATGGATACCCGCCTCATGAAGAAACGCATTGGCACCAACAATCGCCTTGTTCGGTTGGACCATAATACCCGTTATATTAGAAAACAATTTTGAAGACCGATATATTTCTTTCGTTTCTATATTACATATCGACTGGAAATAATCTTTACGAGTAAATAGCGACATCACCACTTCTTCCATTGATGCATTACCCGCACGTTCCCCCATGCCATTAACAGTACACTCAACCTGACTTGCTCCATTTAAGATTGCAGCTAAACTATTAGCAGTTGCTAAGCCTAAATCATTATGACAATGAACACTAATATCAACTGTTTCAATTCCTTCAACATTTTCCTTAATACCCTTAATCAGTGCACCAAACTCTTCCGGAACTGAATAGCCAACTGTATCTGGCACATTGATAACAGTAGCTCCTGCTTTAATTACTTCCGTAAAAATACGATACAGAAATTCTGGATTTGATCGTGCGGCATCTTCAGCAGAAAACTCGATATCATCGCACAAGCTTTTTGCATATGTCACCATATCTACTGCAATTTGGACTACTTCATCTGGAGTTTTCTTAAGTTTATATTCCATATGGACAGGAGAAGTTGCTATAAATATATGAATACGGGGTTTTTTGCTATACTTTATTGCCTCCCAAGCAGCATCGATATCCTTCTTTACCGCTCGTGCCAGACTACAAATAATTGGGCCTTCAATATTTTGAGCAATCGCTTTTATTGACTCAAAATCACCCTTAGATGATATAGCAAACCCAGCCTCAATAACATCGACATTTAAATAAGCAAGTTGTTTTGCCATTTCTAATTTTTCAATCAATGTCATACTGGCACCAGGTGCTTGTTCAGCATCTCTAAGTGTCGTATCAAATATTTTTATTGTTTTCATTTTGAGATAAAACCCTGCCCAGAAAGGACAGGGTTTTTATAATTGTTATTACTCTTTAATCCAGCTCATCAAATTTCGAAGTTTAGCACCAACTACTTCAATATTATCTTCTCTTCCAGCTTTTCTTAATTTTTCCATATTTGGTTTCCCAGCATCACATTCAGCAATAAATTCTTTTGCGAATTCACCATTTTGAATACGAGTTAACGCATCTTTCATGCTTTGCTTAACTTCAGCTGTAATTATTTTTGGTCCGACAGTTAAATCACCATACTCAGCAGTATTTGAGATAGAATCTCTCATTTTCGCAATTCCACCTTCATACATAAGATCAACAATTAGCTTAAGTTCGTGTAGACACTCGAAATATGCAATTTCAGGTTGGTATCCAGCTTCAACTAGAGTATCAAATCCTGCTTGTACTAGTGCAGTTGTTCCTCCACAAAGAACTGTTTGTTCTCCAAATAGATCTGTTTCTGTTTCTTCTTTATATGTTGTTTCAAGTACTCCTGCACGTGTTCCACCAATCCCTTTGGCATATGCAAGCACGATATCCTTTGCATCTCCTGTAGCATCTTGATGAATTGCCCAAATACAAGGAACACCAAATCCTTCTACATAAACTCGTCTTACCATATGTCCAGGACCTTTAGGCGCTACCATAATTACATTAACATCCTTTGGCGGTAAAATTGTTTTAAAGTGAATATTAAATCCATGAGCAAAAGAAAGTGTATTTCCTGCCACTAGATTTGGTTCGATTTCTTCCTTATAGATTCTTGGTGCGAATTCGTCTGGAACTAGAATCATAATAATATCTCCAGCTTTTGCTGCTTCAGCTGCACTCATAACGTTTACGCCATCCGCTTTTGCTTTTTTCCAGTTTGCTGTACCTTCTAATTCACCAACAACTACCTTCATTCCACTGTCTTGATGGTTAAGTGCATGGGCGTGACCTTGAGAACCATATCCAATAACAGCGATTGTCTTTCCTTTTATAACATCTAAATTTGCATCTTTATCATAATATACTTTCGTCATTTCTTTCTCCTTTTATTATATTGTGCCTCTTTGCATAGCAATAGAGCCTGTTCGAACTATCTCCGCAATACCAAATTTCTTTAGTAGCTTTAGCAATCCATTTATTTTACCTTGATCTCCTGTTATTTCAATACATAGTGTTTTCTCACTAACATCAACAACTTTCGCCCTAAATATGTTGACGATCTCAATAACTTCAGACCTTGTACTGGCAGTAATGCTTACTTTTACCAGAACCATTTCTCGTTCAACATGATTGATTTTTGTTAAATCAACCACTTTATACGTATCAATTAGTTTATATAATTGCTTACTAATTTGCTCAATAATTAAGTCATCACCTTGAACAACAAGAGTTATTCTAGAATAATCGGGATTTTCAGTAGGGCCAACCGCCAAACTTTCGATATTGAATCCACGTCGACTAAATAGACCCGCAATTCGAGCTAATACACCTGCTTTATTTTCTACGGTTACAGATAATACATGTCTCATTATTTAGCCTCCTTTTGAAGGATCATTTTATTTAATACACCACCAGCAGGTACCATAGGAAAAACATTTTCTTCTCTATTCACAACCATATCAACAAATACCGGGCCATTATGTTCGAATGCTTTTTCTAAAACACCTCGTACTTCAGACGGTTTAGTTGCGCGTAATCCTAAAACACCATACGCTTCTGCTACTTTAACAAAATCTGGTTGCATACCTTCTAAGTCGGTACTGGAATATCTCTTTTTGTAAAACATTTCCTGCCATTGCCTTACCATCCCTAAATATTGGTTATTTAAAATAATTACCTTAACAGGTAACTTATAGTAAGCAATTGTGGAAAGTTCTTGAATATTCATTTGAATGGAGCCATCCCCTGCGATATTCACAACTAATTTATCTGGGTTCGCTACTTGAGCACCAATAGCTGCTGGAAATCCGTAACCCATAGTACCAAGTCCACCCGAAGATAAAAAGTGGCGAGGATATTGGTGATTTTGATATTGAGCTGCCCACATTTGGTGAGTCCCAACTTCAGTCGCCATAATAACATCACCCTTTGTCATTTCACTTATTTGTTGAATGACATATTGAGGATTAATGGTCTCATTATCCATCTTGTAAATTAATGGGTGTTTAGCTTTATATTCTGCGATTGCTTTTAACCAATCAATTTTCTTATCAACTGGACTTTCTTTCACATATTTAATTAAATCAACTAAAACTGCTTTCGCATCACCAACAATTGGCACTGTAGCAGCAATACATTTGCCGATTTCTGCTGGATCAACATCAATATGAATCACCTTTGCATTTGGAGCAAATGTTGCCAATTTCCCAGTTATTCTATCATCAAATCTCATCCCGATAGATATTAGTAAATCTGCATCATGAATTGCATAATTTGCATAAGCAGTCCCATGCATACCCGGCATTCTTAAAGATAATTCATCATCATATGGATAGGCACCTAAGCCAAGCAAGGTCATAGCGACTGGAATTTGAGTTTCCGTTACAAATGTACGAAGTTCTTCTGATGCTTCTGCGGCAATAACACCACCACCAGCTAATATCACCGGTCGTTCAGAACTTCGAATTAAATTTACAGCCGCTTTAATTTGTTTAATACTACCTTTAATCGTTGGTTTATACGAAGGAAGATCTGCTTTTTCTGGATAATCAAACACAGCTTTATTCTGAGTAATATCTTTTGGCATATCGATTAAAACGGGCCCTGGTCTACCAGTACGAGCTATATGAAACGCCTTTTTAATCGTAGAAGCTAAATCATTAACATCCTTACACAGAAAATTATGCTTCGTAATTGGCATTGTAATCCCGGTTATATCTGCCTCCTGAAATGAATCTTTTCCAAGCGCACCAACATTAACCTGACCAGTAAACGCAACCATCGGAACTGAATCCATGTAGGCAGTTGCAATCCCCGTTACAATATTTGTTGCACCCGGACCAGATGTTGCTAGACAGACACCAACCTTACCAGTACTACGTGCATATCCATCAGCAGCATGTGCAGCAGCTTGTTCATGACGCACTAGATAATGTTTAATATCACTATCATACAGTTCATCATATATATCAATTACGGCACCACCAGGGTATCCGAAGATATCAGTAACCTTTTCTTTTTTCAGACTTTCAATAAAAATTTTTGATCCTTTAATTTTTTCAGTCATAGTATCTTCCTTTTTTTTTGAATATAGCCACTGATTGTATCACATTTACCATGCTTTTTAAAATATTCTCTTGTAATTTATACAGGGCAATTGCATTAAAATCTATTTTTCTCTGGAACCTTAACCATCGGGCAAATAAGAGTTTGCTAATAATATATAG
>Ga0208900_1001565_pt1 | contig 11880 bp, 11 predicted proteins | sample AntAceMetag02UKK_FD_184763 | JGI IMG/M metagenome (GOLD analysis project Ga0208900, IMG submission 184763) | Saline lake microbial communities from Ace Lake, Antarctica - Antarctic Ace Lake Metagenome 02UKK (SPAdes) (version 2) | ecosystem: Environmental > Aquatic > Non-marine Saline and... | reverse complement strand
ATATGCTGCACGAACCAGACGCTTTGCCTGTAAACCCCTTTGGCCATCCAGTTTTGAGCGTCTGTCATAAAATCAGCTATGGGGGCATAGTGCAATTGGTTGGCCCAATATCGCCAGGCAAAGTGAATAACGATGGTAATGATAATAAACAAAGCCACATCCTTTAGGCTTTCAAGATGATGCTTTCTGATAAACATCTGCACTTGAAAAAATATTCCTGTTTTTGGTTTATTCACGTTTTTATAATTTTTGTTTGATGGCGAAAATAAACAATATTCGCTTTAATCATATTGTCTGAAGCTGATATGCAATGATTGTAGAATTTGTTTTACGTCCGATTCCGTACATAGGGTGTTCGAAAATAGCCTTACACTATATTGCATTTGCTAATATTCTGTAACAATCAATTGATATTTAACATCTAATAGATGTCGGCACAAAAAATGCATGTTGTATTTTGACTTTGATTACTACAACCATGAAACCTCTTTTAACCATCATTGTTGCTATTTTACTTTGGTCTAACCTGCTCTTTGCCCAGCAAGATGTTACCCAAATCATTACCCTGTGCGATAATTATCAAATCAATTCTCAAACCCGCACCGACTGGGGTTTTTCGTGCCTGGTAATTCACGGAAACGATACTATCCTGTTTGATGCCGGAAACAGAAAGGACATCTTTAATCATAACTTAAAGGCCCTTGGCATTGATGCGAAGACTATCAATTCAATGGTTATTTCCCACCATCATGGTGATCATACTGGCAATGTTTTTAATGTATTGGCAATGAACCCCAGGATGAAAGTATATTTACCTACTTCTTTGGAAGGTGAATTTGCAAACCGGGTTAACAATTCAGGTGGCAAGGCATGCATTAAAAGCGATTGTAAGCGCATCGCCAACGACATTTACCTTTCGGGGGAAATGGGTTTTCAAATTAAGGAACAAGCACTTGTGATTGATACTAAAAAGGGACTGGTAATTATTGTTGGATGTGGGCATCCGGGCATCGACAGGATGGTGGCTAAAATCAAAGCGTATTTCCAAAAAGCTGTTTTTCTGGTGCTTGGCGGCTTCCATACACTGGAAGCCAATCATGAAGAAGCTCTCAGAATAATTGAAATTTTTCAGCAAATGGGTGTGAAAAAAGTTGCCCCATCACATTGCACCGGAAAGCTCACCCGGGAATTGTTTAAAGAAACCTATCAATCCAATTTCATCGAAAATGGAACCGGGAAGATTATTGAAATCTAAGGTGTGAAAAGGTATTGGGTATTGGGTATAGGGTATAGGGTATAGGGTATAGGTAAAACGGAATTTGCTTCTCTTTTCTATTTTGTTATCCTGTCATTTTCTCTATTGAAAATCTTGTTGATTTATTATGACTTGCCCTGATCTTGCACCATTCCCTTATTCCCCCAACAAACCCTATTTCCCCATACCTCTTTTACGTAATCTGTGCAAGTTATTTTTAAACAGTGTCATATTTTGAAATAATGAGAGACTTATACCCTATACCCTTATACCCCTTCCCAACCTACTTCCCCCGAAGCACTTTCAAAGTCCTCCTCCCCCGGCTCACCATTCCTGCAGATCCTTCCTGCATGGCAACTTCAATTGTGGTTCTGAGTTCAGGGATAATTTCGGGAATTACTTTGCTGATTTGAAATAAAATTTCCATTGAATGAACCCTGACTGCTACAGTTTCGGTTGGACCAGCCAACCAATCAAAACAACATTTCAACAGGATTCCCAGTTCTTTCTCATCATCAGGCGGAGGGTATTCAGTGAGTATTCTTAAAAATTCGCGCCTTACGCCATGTTGTTTGATTGATAGAAGGGCTCGCCGCATTTGTCCCAGGTAGGGTAAGATCTTTTCTGGCGTTTCCTCCCAAATACCTTTAATCACCCATGCCGCCCGCCAGTTGATTGGCAACTCGTTACTAATGGCAATTGCCCACAATTCATCATAAATCAGTGGGTTTTCCGCGGACATTTTTACGATTTCAACAGCGTGCCGTTTCGACAATTCACTCCTTAAAAGTTCTTTGATCGTCATTGATAGGGTTTATAAGAAAGTCTTTACAGAAATTTTACAACCTCTTCCAATGGTTTCCTGTCTTTCAACCCTCGCTTTTCAAACCCCTCGTGGGGATAACCCAAGGGGGTCATGGCAAAAACTTCTTCGTCAGGTTCCAGCATTTCGGCCTGCTTCAATTTCTCTGGATCAAAGGCAGCGATCCAACAAGTCCCTAAACCCTCAGCTTCGGCAGCAAGTATCATGTGATCCATTGCAATGGTAAGGTCGGTTTCAAGTGCATTGTAACCATCTGCCTTACGTGTCCATGCCTTATGCCGCCTTCCAGCCACAACGAGCACATATGGTGCATCGCTAAACCATGAACGGGCATAACAGCCCCTCACCTTTTCGAGATATTCAGGAGTAGAAATAAGATAGAAACACCAGGGTTGGCGGTTGGCCGCTGATGGGGCAATTCGTCCTGCCTCAAGAATTCGATTTAGTTTTTCTTTTTCAACCAGCCTGTCAGAGTTGTAGTTTCTGATGCTTTCGCGTTGATGAATGAGATTGTGGAATGTCATAATAGTTTTTGTTTGTAAAAATAATAAAAGAAGGGAATTCCGATGATGTCAATCATATTGAAAAAATGCTCAAATAACCGGGTAGAAGATAAATTATTAATCGCTGGACAATGGCCTGTGACTTTTCTGTATTTTTGACCCAGCAAAAACACAACCGAAAACCAAGGAAGCAAAGCACAATCCAAAAAAGATGAAAGTAGCATTTACAGTTTTCATATTACTATTAACAAGCTTTTTCGGGTTTTCTCAATCCAATCCCCCAACAAAACGACCGCACAGGAAAACTCTATATTTACTGGGGATGGAACCGGGCCTGGTACAGCAAATCCAACATTACTTTTACCGGAAATGATTATGATTTCACCTTATACAAGATAACTGCTTACGATCGGCCAAATTCATTTTCTGCCGAAATCTACCTGAACCCGGCCAACATCACAATCCCCCAGTACAATCTCAGGGTGGGGTATTTCATCAACAAACACTATAACATCTCCTTTGGTATCGACCACATGAAATATGTTATGCCCGACGATTTAACAGTCAAAATATCAGGATACGTTGAAAATTCAGGAACAATTTACGACGGCACATATGTTAACAATGATTTTTATGTCGATTCTGCATTCCTGACTTTTGAACATACGGATGGACTGAATTACCCGAACATCGAATTCAGGCAGTTTGATGAGCTCTTTGCACTAAAGAATGCAAACTTCAACATAACCGAAGGCCTTGGTGCCGGAATACTCTATCCGCGTTCTAACACCAAATTATTGAACTACCAACGATATGATGAGTTCCATTTGGCAGGATACGGACTAAGTGCTGTGGTTGGGCTCAATATTACTTTTTATAAACATTTTTTTATCCAGTCGGAATTTAAAGGTGGCTTTATCCATATGCCCGACATCAGGACAACAAGCTCTGTTTCGGATAAGGCAAGCCAGCACTTTTTTTTCTATCAGGTGAACTTTGTTTTTGGGGCAACCATCAACCTGAAAAAGAAGAAGGAAAAGTAATCCCCACTATCCTTCTAAATTTTATCACCTCACTTACACTTTCTTCACCCTGCCAACCAACACTACAACATAAGATGCATCAGGGATTACTGATGTAAAATGTTAATTTTGCAAGCAGTTGCTGGTTGCAAGTGATAGGTTGCAAGTAGCAGCCTTGTAACCTGAAACCTGCAACAGTTTATCTCGTTTAATTTCAATTTGTTTCTTGGTTTCTCAAAAGGTTCATAAATATACTTAATACAAAATCATGAAAATAGACCTCCGCAGCGATACCGTAACCCAACCAAGTAAAGCAATGCTTGAAGCCATGTTCTCAGCAAAAGTTGGTGATGATGTTTTTCAGGAAGACCCCACAATGATTGAATTGGAAAACAAAGCTACAAAAATGTTTGGTGTAGGGGCAGCACTATTTTGCCCATCGGGAACCATGACCAACCAGCTTGCCATAAAAGTTCATACCAATCCGGGCGATGAAGTAATTTGCGATAAAACAGCCCACATTTACATTCACGAAGGTGGTGGCATTGCATTTCATTCGGGCTGCTCTATCAGGTTGATGGATGGTGTGCACGGACAATTTACAGCTGCTTCGGTAGCCGAAAACATCAACTCCGAAAACGTTCATCACCCAGTAACGAAATTAGTTTCGATAGAAAACACAAGCAACAAGGGTGGTGGCAGCATTTGGGATTTTGGTGAGATAGAAAAGATCCGTAAAGTTTGTACTGAAAATGAGTTGAAGCTTCACCTTGACGGGGCGCGGCTTTTCAATGCGCTGGTCGAAACCGATATATCACCAAAACAATACGGTTTCATATTCGATTCAATCTCTATCTGTCTATCAAAAGGACTGGGCGCACCGGTAGGATCGTTACTATTGGGCAACAAGGCTTTTATAAAGCAAGCCCGAAGGTTCAGAAGGATGATGGGTGGTGGTATGCGGCAGGCAGGCTATTTAGCAGCGGCAGGTATTTATGCCCTCGAAAATAATGTGGACAGGTTAAAAGAAGACCACAAAAGAGCCAAATCCCTCGACGATATTATGGGCCGTATTTCTTTTGTTGAAGAGGTTTTACCTGTTGAAACTAACATTGTAATATTTAGGTTAGCCGATACGATGCCCTCAGAAATTTTTATGGCAACCCTTGCAGAAAATGACATTTACGTAGTTCCCTTTGGCAAGCAAACCATACGTATGGTCACGCACCTTGATTTTGGGGATGAACATCTGGAAATATTTGAGGGAATTATTGGTAAACTCTTTTAGCATTTATTTTCCCTCATCGAACCCTGCGGTTTTTAAAATTTTAACCGCTGAGGTCGCCAAGAGCGCAGAGAAATAGTTGGAAAAATGAAGGTTTCGATGAAAGAAAATTCGCAGTACTGATGTCAGATTATTCGTATTCCTTTTTTCCTCTGCGTCCTCCGCAAACTCAGCGGTTTAGTTTTTCACCAACTTCAGTTTAACTATTCTCCCATCAGGTCCGCTACCGAAACCAACTTCCCCGGTTTCATCGAACTTGATTCCGTACAGGTGAAGGTCGCTGATGTTATTCCAATTTCGCCCGCCATCGTTCGAAATATCAATCCCCGACTGTCCACAAGCCAAATAAATATCATCCTTCACATAGCAACTTCCCGAGCAATACGAATCAACGCCTTCTCCCAAAGTCCAGCTTAATCCACCATCATTGGTAAAAGCCCTGCTTTGTAGTGGCCTATTAATATTCCATTCCCCACCAACAGCAATTCCATCCATGTCATTTTTAAGTGCAAGCGAAAAAATCCCCCTCATCTGACTACCACATAATATTGGTGTTTGATGTACACTCCAGTTGTTGCCCTGATCGATTGTGCGATAAACCCTGGCACTATCTCCACCTACACCAATCCATGCATTGCCTTCTCCTTCTGTAGCCAGGCAGGTTCCACTAGCTGCAAATCCACCTTCAGAAACCAGGGCCGGAGGAATGCCTTCTGGAGCAACTCTATTCCACGATACACCACCATCAGTGGTTTTAAGCAGAAACAACTTTCCCTGGACCGGATCGCCCATTACCATTCCTTCTTTGTCATTCCAAAACTTAATGGCATCAAAAAATATCGCCGGGTCATCACTCGAAAAAGTCATCTCCCAGGAAAATCCTCCATCATTGGTAAGGTAGGTTCTTGCCGGGGTGCCTGCTGAAACAACAATTGCCTTTTGTTCGTCAAAAGCAAAAATTGACCTGAGATCAAGTGTTGAGGCACCTGGAATGCTGTCAATTTTCCATGTTTCGCCTGCATCAGTAGTAACAAGGTAAACGCCTGCAGACCCACTCGCCCAGGCAATATTTTTGTCAACAACGAAAAGGCCGCGGAGGCTGCTTTTTATTTTTAGTTTAACTGGCTGGATTTCGATGGAATATTGAATAGATGGATTTGTATTACACGCAGAAAAAATCAGTAGTGAAATGAAAATTATGATGAAATTCTTGCCTTTCATAAGCCATGTGTTTAGTAAGTATCCACCGAAATTAATACAATTTTTTAACTGTTAATGTTTTGTAAAAACACCTCTATGGACTTTAACTTTTGTACGTTTGCCTATTAATAAACCAAACGGAGCAAATGAAACTACGATTTGTTTTACTATTTGCAATGTTCGCTATAATAGCTTTAGATTCTTGCAACACCCATCAGGAAGTTGAGTTTAAAGATAATAGAAAGCCAATAATTGTTGACTCATCGCTGGAGCGCATACTTGAACGGGGGGCGCTGATTGCTACAACAGATTATAACTCCACAAACTATTTTATTTACCGGGGCGAACCTGCAGGTTATCAATACGAACAATTAAAAGCATATTCGAAACAATTGGGTGTTGACCTGGAAATTGTGGTGAACAACGATTTGAATGATGCTTTTGAGGATCTTCAATCGGGTAAAGTTGACCTGATTGCCATGGGCTTAACTATTACAGGACAAAGAAGTCAGATGGTTGACTTTACGATGCCCATGACCCAAACCCGACAGGTTTTGGTTCAGCGAAAGCCAAAAAAATGGCGAAAGATGGAAACTGTTGACGATGTGGAAGAACACCTGATAAGAAATCCTTTGGGCCTTGGCGGGAAAACAGTTTATGTTCCTTTAAAATCATCCTATATCACCCGACTTACAAATTTGCAGGAGGAAATCGGGGATAGTATCACGATTGTAGAATTCCCCCAAGACTCGGAAAAGCTTATCGAAATGGTTGCTAAGGGTGAAATACCTTACACTATTTGTGACGAGCACATTGCCAAAGTAAACCAAAAATATTATCCAGATATTGATGTGGCCACGCCTATTAGTTTTCCGCAAAATATTGCATGGGCTGTTAATAAGGACGCCGATAGCCTGAGACAAAATCTGGATTCCTGGCTTTCGGAATATAAGGACTCCAAGATTGCCCGCTTTACATACAACAAATATTTTGTAAACCCCCGTTCGATGCAATATGCCCATAAATACTACTCGGTAAGGAGTGGGAAAATATCGGCCTGGGATGAGGTGCTTAAAGAAAAAAGTAGTGACACTGATTGGGACTGGCGATTGCTGGCTTCAATGATTTACCAGGAATCACGGTTTCAAGCGGATGCTACATCCTGGATGGGCGCTTTTGGCTTGATGCAATTAATGCCTGGTACAGCTGAAATTTATGGGATAGATAGCCTGGCAACACCCGAAGAAAATATTGATGCCGGTATTATGCACTTGCAAATGCTCGATAATCGCTTTGAAGATCTGATCAGCGATCCGGAAGAAAGGATGAAGTTTGTGCTTGCATCCTACAATGTTGGCATCGCCCATGTTTTTGATGCACGCCGCCTGGCCGTTAAGTACGATCGAGACCCTGAAGTTTGGGGCGACAATGTGGATTATTTCCTTTTGAATAAATCAGATCCAAAATATTATAAAGACTCCGTAGTGTTTTACGGCTACTGCCGCGGAGAAGAACCTTACAAATACGTAAACGAGATTATTGACCGCTATGAGCATTATAAAAACGTAATGGATGAAGAGGATGCGAAAGTGGAACAAGGTATGGATTTATAGGCCCTTGAAAAGCTACTATTGCTAACATGCTAACGCTATTTTCAATATTATCAAATCCTGAGCCTACTCCGAAAAGGCTAAACATTAAAAAACTGCCACAAAAACACTAAAACACGAAAGCTCACAAAAAAGAATATCACGGAGTTAGCTTTAGTGTCCCGCACATGAGGGATAGTGATTTTGTGCTTTGGTGACAAAATATCATATTTCAGAGTGGGCTCAATATTCAATTTAGAATGTCAATTTAGATAAATTAGACGCAGACCTGCCTAGCCAGCAAGGCTGGTTTTTACTACTTGGACGGATTTTTTTATCCGTTATATCCCTGCTGATCCGCGTCAGTTCTTCCCTTTTGTTTACCCTTCCCATCTAGAATTAAATTCCTATTTTTAGCCTATCAAAAATTCGTCATAACCGATAAACGATGAGCCCTGATGGGAATCGGAAGAAACGAAAATAAGCCAATCAAAATCATTTAATAAAATCAAGGCTGGCACCATTCCAGGTTCCTTTTTCAACCAGAACTTTCAAGTTTTCCATCATTTCGAAAGGGATATTAACAACTGAAGTATTTGCAAGCCATGCCGGAATACTACCTCCGGGGTCGGCAAGATATTCATATACTATTTTATATTTCCCTTCACCTGCATCCGTAATTTCCCAAAATCCGGAACCCTCTGTCATACGCACAACTTTATCGTCCTTGGGGTAATCATATTCCTTTAACATATTCAGTTCTATTACCACTCGATTATCCTCTTTAAAGTATCTTGCTTTTTGTTCGTAAACACCATCCCTGTCATTAACCGGCCAGGGGGCTCCGGTACGCACATAATGAATATCATGGCTGTCATCAATTTTTTTTATCAATGCTACCTCCTCCGAATCCGGCATCCACTTTATATATTTTTCCACGTCAAGAATGGCCGCAGCAACAGCCGTTATACTATTTGCTTCAATAATCGATATAGCCTTAAATGCTTTAAATGAGGATCCAGGTTTTTTACAGGTATAAACTTTAATGTCTTCATTTTCTTTTTTTAATTCCCAATCGCTTTGGGCTTGGATAGGGTTGTTTAAAATGAAGCAAAAGACTAATGCTAATATTGAAAGGTGTTTTATCATTATTATAGAGTTTCTTATTTTTTTGATGGCTTTTTAAACCACAGTGCTGGTACCCGTTTCATGTAACCTGCATAGCCCGGCCTTCGGTTGAGGCTCCGCTTGTCCATCATCGGGATGCTGATAAATGCAAACAACACAATCATCATTACTACACCAATCCCTGTCCAGGCGGCTTCTTTGCCCGAAGCAGCAAGTCCAAACAAAAACATGCCAAGCCAAAAACAAATCTCTCCAATATAATTTGGATGGCGGCTCCAGGCCCACAATCCTTTTTCCATATGCTGACCTGCTTTGGCACGTTTTACAAAGTTACGCAATTGTTCGTCGGCAAACCATTCAACCACCACGGAACCAAATGTAAACAATATTGCAAGCACATCCAGTAGGTTGATTTCATTTGGAGAAGCAAGGCTATACCCAAGCGGCAGGCAGCCCAAAAATACCATTAGTGTTGGCATAAGATGGATACCCAAAAAACTCACCGGCCAGTAAAAAGCCCCGGTTTTGTTAGCAATGTTGGTATATCTCCAATCCTGGTGGTGCAAACCCTGCCAGCCCCTTGCCCAGTTCAGGGTCAGGCGTATCGCCCAAAAGAAAACTAACACGATTACAATCAATTGTCGCAAATAAAGACCATCGGGCTTAAGCAAAAACAAATGTATGGCTATGATTAGTGGGACAACACTCCAATAGGCATCGTAGGTGCTTGAATTCTTCAAAACCACACTAAAAACAAACACCACTGCTGTTGCAATTACATCGGCATACAAAATTTGTAAAAAGCTGTTATCAGCCGGCAGGTATGGGAACACAAAATAAACCACCATAAAAGCCACGGCATAAACTGCCACAATAATAAACAATGAAAATGATTTGCTTAATTTATTCTTCATGTATCAACAAAATATCCCAATTTATTCAATGAATTTCTTAGCTACAAATCCTGATTGCAATCTAACACAAATAACCGTTTATTTTGGCAATTAAAAAAATCCGGCAAACAATAAATGCGTTGAAGCACATTGTTTTTGAAACCTACCAAAACTTTTTTATTATTAAATTTCGCTCGTGCTTCTTTGTTTAATATTTGTCATTTGATCCTGCACGTGCGGGATGGTGCTTTATTATTAGAAATTCACCAACTTTATAGACGGACACTAATTATTATTCATCCCCTTTTGTTACTTCAAGTTTAAACCCTGAACCGTGGATGTTCATAATTGAGATATTGGGATCCTCTTTGAGGTATTTGCGCAGTTTTGCGATAAAAACATCCATACTCCGGCCAACAAAATAATCGTTACCACCCCATACTTTGGTCAGTGCTATTTCCCTGGTGAGCAATTGGTTTTCATATTCACACAAAACCTTTAGTAGCGACGATTCCTTGCGGGTAAGGTGAATTGTCGATTTATCAGATTTCAATACCAAATTGATATAGTCGAATGTGAAGATGCCCAAATTATAAACCCCAACAACAGATCCGATGAGGCCGTTTTTCGAAACCATACATCGCTTCAAAATAACCTTGATGCGCAGGCTGAGTTCTTCGGTGCTAAATGGTTTGGTAATATAATCATCGCAGCCAACATGGAAACCTTTCACCCTATCGTCCTGCAAAGATTTGGCAGTTAAAAAAATAATGGGCACTTCGGCATTTAATTGCCTTATGTCTTCGGCCAATGAAAAACCATCCTTTTTTGGCATCATCACATCAAGGATACACAAATCGAAATGTTGTTTTTTGAATGCCTTTAAACCCTCCTCTCCATCAGCGCAAAGAACCACACTGTAGCCAATCAATTTTAAGTAGTCTTCAAGCACCATACTTAAATTGGTATCATCTTCTGTAAGTAGGATTGAGATGTTATTTGTTTCCATAAAATAAAATGGTAAATTTCTGTTTGAAATCCAGATGTGTTAATTTTTGAGGTTAAATAAACAATTCTTAGGTTTTAATGTTCAGTGCATAAAAGGGGAAAAACACTTCAAATCTGCTTCCCTTGCCCAATTCACTTTTCACACTTACCTTACCCCCGTGTGCTTCCACAACGGTTTTAACATAAAACAACCCTATGCCAAAGCCTTTAACGTTATGGACATTGCCGGTAGATATCCTGTGAAACTTCTTGAAGATGTTGGCCTGGTGTTCACTGGCCATACCAATGCCTTTGTCTTCAATTGAGATGGTGATACCCTTACTGTTGCTCCTGGTTGAAAGAGTTATATCAGGTTCGTTGACTGAATACTTATTGGCATTGTCAAGAATGGTGATGACCACATTGTTGAAATGGCCCTTATCGGCCAAAATTGAACTTGAGGCAGCATTCAGGCGCGAAAATATTTTACCGTTTCGCTGCGAAACCGTCACTTCAAAATTTCTAACCGTATCATTAAGTAATTTATGCACATCAAAAGATTTAAGCTTAAGCCGGTAATCCTCCCTTTCAAGTGTTGCAACCTGGAGTACTTTTTCCACCATACCTTCGAGCCGTACATTCTCATCAAAAATTACCCTGGCATACTTCGAAACCATTTTCTTGTCGTCAATAACATGCTCTTTCGACAACATTTCGCTGGCCACTGAAATAGTGGAAATGGGTGTTTTAAACTCATGTGTCATATTATTAACAAAATCAGTTTTTAACTCCGATAGTTTTTTCTGCCTGAACAAGGAATAAATCACAAACCAAAAACTGCCAATAATTACCAGCATAAAAAAGGCCGATAAAATAATGTTTACCTGCATTTTCTTAAACACATAACTTGATTGATGAGGAAAATAAATACCAAGCCAATAGGTCTCAGGCTGAAAAATACATGATACAGCCACGTTATGCTGCGAATCCAGGATTTCCTCCTGATACTTATCAAAATTGCCAAGCAAAAACTCAGAACTTTCTTTTTCATAAATGCCATAATAATATGTAGCCCCAAGGTCGAGCCTGATAAACTCAGATTTAATGACAGAGTCAATTAATTGTGGCTGAACGGAATGAAGAAATTTAATGTGATTGGTGAATTCATTTCCCCTCTCACATTTAAACTTTTCAA
>Ga0208900_1001564_pt1 | contig 11899 bp, 9 predicted proteins | sample AntAceMetag02UKK_FD_184763 | JGI IMG/M metagenome (GOLD analysis project Ga0208900, IMG submission 184763) | Saline lake microbial communities from Ace Lake, Antarctica - Antarctic Ace Lake Metagenome 02UKK (SPAdes) (version 2) | ecosystem: Environmental > Aquatic > Non-marine Saline and Alkaline... | reverse complement strand
TAATTCATTTCACTACCGGGCTAAAGAAGATTTTGCCTACTACATGATTTATGTAATGGAGCAATTAAGCCTGAATCCTGAAAAGGCAGCCCTGGTTTTACTGGGCGAAATACTAAAGACTTCTGATATTTACAATATTATTTTTAAGTACGTGCGACATGTTGATTTTATCAAGCGCAGCACCGATTACGCATACAGCTATATTTTCGATGACATCCCTCAGCATTTCTACTATAACCTATTAAATCTGCAACGTTGCGAATTATAAGCGGAACACATAAAAGCAGGCGATTGAACCCTCCAAAAAACCTTCCTGTAAGGCCAACTACTGATCTTGCCAAAGAAAGCCTATTTAATGTGCTGCATAACCTTGTTGACTTTTCTGAACTGAATATACTCGATCTTTTTGCCGGTACCGGGAGTCTGAGTTTTGAGTTTGCCTCACGTGGATGTATCTCTGTGATTTCGATGGATCAAAACTTCAAATGTGTTGATTACATCAGGAAAACTGCAAATGATCTTGGATTTAAAAACATTAAAACCATCAAGGCTGATGTGTTTAAAAGTTTGAAAAGCAATAATTACAGCTTCGATCTTATTTTTGCTGACCCACCCTACGATTTAAACTGGATAGACCAGATACCTGATATGATATTTACTAAAGGTTGGTTAAATAAAAATGCCTGGCTAATCGTTGAACACCCAGGGGATGTTGATTTTACCAGGCATGAATTTTTTATTCAAAAGCGTGTTTACGGCAGGGTAAATTTCTCCTTTTTCAAAAATGATTAATACTCATCCTCGTGAAAGAAGAAATCATCTTTCGTGGGGTAATCAGGCCAAATGTCTTCAATGCGTTCGTACATTTCACCTTCATCTTCAATTTCTATCAGGTTTTCGTGTACCTCCTGAGGCGCGCCCGATCGTACAGCAAAATCAATTAATTCATCTTTTGTTGCCGGCCAGGGTGCATCCTCTAATTTTGAAGCTAATTCCAGGGTCCAATACATAGTACGATAGTCAGTTTTTAATTTTTTGCAAATGTAATTTTTTTAACGAAACACCAAAGGGATAAAAATTTATTTTTCATTTTTATTTAAACTCTTGCTTTCCAGGGAGTTTCTTTGGCATTCAAATCTTTTGTCAGTTTTCTTGACAATACAAACAAGTAATCTGATAAACGGTTTAGATATTTAATAACTAATTCGCCCACTTCATAACCTTGCCCAAGTTTAATAGTTAATCGCTCTGCCCTGCGGCAAACCGTGCGGGCAATATGACAATAAGAAACCGTGGTGTGGCCCCCGGGTAAAATAAAACTTGTTATTGGGGGCAATCCCTCATTCATTTTATCAATTTCACTCTCTAGCAACAGAATATCTTTTTCTTCAATTTCAGGTAATTTCCTTAAAGGTTTATGGTTGGGGTCAAGCGCAAGGATAGACTCGGCAGTAAAAACCCTGTCCTGTATCTCGATAAGTAAATCCCGATCGTGTTGATCGATATCCTGATCGCGTATCAAGCCCAGGAAAGCATTCAACTCATCTAAAGTCCCATATGCTTCGATACGCTCGTGGTATTTCGGAACACGCGCCCCTCCTATCAGCGATGTTTCGCCTTTGTCGCCGGTTTTGGTATATATTTTCCAATCACTACTCATTTCCAATGTTTTTAAATAGTGTCCGTCCATAGAGTCGGTACTTTTCCGTAACTCCGGCATTTATGCCGGAGAATAATAAACTTGATACTACCTCCCTGCCTTTTCGCTGACACTGCCTTTTGCAGTGTCAGCGAAAAGGCAGGGGTTATTCATCTTTTCAAATCAATCCCCGACTTGAAAGTCGGGGCTACGGATTTCTCAAGAAATCTACCTTATGAACGAACACTAATTAGGCCCCTGTAGCTTCTAATTTGTAATCTGCTATGGTAGCCACGTCCGTGTTCATCTCGTCAATTTCTACCTCTCCATCCCTCAAACGAATGATCCGATGGGCAAATTTGGCGATGTCTTCCTCGTGCGTAACAATAATTACAGTATTTCCCATTTTATGGATCTCTTCAAACAAACCCATCATTTCGATGGAAGTTTTCGAATCAAGATTACCTGTTGGCTCATCGGCAAGAATGATGGAAGGGTCGTTAACAAGCGCCCGGGCAACAGCTACCCTCTGTCTTTGCCCACCGGATAATTCATTTGGCTTATGGTCAATCCGGTCGGTAAGTTGCACATCATCCAGGGTTTTTTTTGCTTTGTCAATTCGGGTGGACTTATTAAAGCCAGCATACACCAGGGGCAACATCACATTTTCGAGGGCTGATGACCGTGGAAGCAGGTTAAAAGTCTGGAAAATAAACCCAATCTCTTTGTTCCTGATCTCTGCCAACTGGTTGTCATCCATTTTGCTCACGTCATTTTGGTTCAGGATATATTTGCCACTGGTGGGTGTGTCGAGGCAACCCAGCATGTTCATAAGGGTTGACTTGCCTGAACCAGAGGCTCCCATCAAAGCAACATATTCATTTTTGAAAATATCGAGTGTAATGCCATTGAGGGCCTTTACAGTTTGTGTACCTACTTTGTACCACTTTTTTATATCGGTGAGTTTAATGATTTCCTTTTTTTCCATGGCGAATTTTTGCATTATAAGAAGTGTGAACCCTAAACCAAGAGATCAAAGTTATTTAATTATTTGTCAGAACACCAAAGAAAATTAAATATTGTGTAAAAAATGTCCAATGCCAGCCTTGTTGTTTGAAATAGATAAAAAGACCTTCCAGGTTTTTCATTTAAGAATATTGCAGAATTTTATAGCAACGTAGCTTTATTAGCAAAAACCTGGAAGGTCTCTCCTAATTACAAACCAAGCTGCAACCATAATCCTCCTCAATCATCAAAAATCCCTACTTTTGGCAACTTAATTCGACACACTAAATATGCTCAATAAACTACTTAAAAAATCATCCAACTACCTTTCGCTTGTAAAGTTTGCCCACACGATTTTTGCACTTCCATTTGCCTTAATTGGTTTCTCTCTTGCCATCCATCAAATGCCCGACACCTTTTCGTATTGGCTGCTCATTGAGATACTGCTGTGCATGGTCTTTGCCCGCAATGCTGCCATGGCATTCAACCGCTACGCCGACAGGCAGATCGACAAATTAAACCCCCGGACTGCTGTTCGCGAAATTCCGTCAAAGGTGATAAAACCGAAAGCAGCATTGTTTTTTGTAATCCTTAATTCGGTACTTTTTATTGCCACCACCTATTTCATCAATTCACTTGTTTTTTACCTGTCGCCAATTACCCTGCTGGTTGTGCTTGGATATAGTTATGCCAAAAGATTTACCTGGCTGGCGCATTTAATTTTGGGGCTTGGCCTTTCATTGGCTCCCATTGGTGCTTACCTTGCAGTTACAGGCAGGTTTGACATTCTTCCATTGCTATACTCATTCATGGTACTGTTTTGGGTAGCAGGCTTCGATATTATTTACGCCCTTCAGGACGAAGAATTCGACAAATCTCAAAACCTAAAGTCAATCCCTGTGTTTATGGGTAAGCGTGGTGCTTTGAATTTCAGCTCATTTTTACACTCCCTCACCATTGCTTTTGTAATAATGGCTGGAGTAATGGGCGATGGAAAAGTTTTGTTCTGGATAGGTGCAATCATTTTCATTGCATTGCTGATTTATCAACATTTCCTTGTAAAACCCAACGACCTCTCTAAAGTGAACCTGGCATTTTTCACTACAAACGGAATTGCCAGTGTGGTGTTTGCAGGCTTTGTGGTTGGGGATATTTTTTTGCTTTAAAAAGAAAGCAGAAAGATGAAACGGTTTGCCACGTCGCTTCACTCCTCGCAAAGTCTGTTTTCAAAGAAAATATTTTGAATATAAAAGATTTCTCCGAAGCAAGGCTATTGTGAGCGCGTGTCACCTTACCTTTAGCGATGGCGCAGCAAAGCGTGGCAATCTACCAAACAACATGCATTAGCCAAGAAAGAACGGGGTTTGTCAAATCCACTAAAAAACCTGGCAGGTTTCATTCTTATAAAATAACCTATTGTTCGTTTACCTGATAGTCCTAAAAAAAGGAAACCTGCCAGGTTTCCTCCGGCAGGCTCTTTTTGATATTCTCTTTCGATTAACTCCCTATTTCTTAATAAACTTCAATGATGCACTTGTATTATTGCCTAGCACCTTCATCACATATAGTCCTTGTGGTAACTCTTTTAAATCGATACTTGAAGTTTGATCCAAAAAATTAGTTAGATCCCTAGATTGTTTAAAAACCAATTCACCCCTTGTATTATAGATATCAACTTTGATATTCCCTTTCCATTCAGAAGAATTTAAAAACCTAATAGAAACTTTATCAGTAGCGGGGTTTGGGGATAAAACAAAATTGATGTTACTGCTTATTGCATGATCAGAAATCCCAATAACTTCATCAATAGAAAATGGAGTTTCGTTCATATCATAAAGTTCGGGCAAAGGTGGTGTAGTGATTTTCAGGTAGCAATCATCCGATGTGATGTTTGGTACAGTCCAGTTGTAGGGCGAATTCCCGACTGATGTATTGGCAACTACTGTACTCCAGTTTTGCCCTCCATCGGATGAAAATTCGATTTTTATAGTGCTGATGATCTCACTTTCCCATGTAATGTCAACCTGGCTATCACCATCGAAGATTTCACCACCAAGTGGTGATGTAAGGTCAAGCTGAAAAACCAGAAAGAAATTATCAGTTTCATCGAAAACACCGGGATAGGCTGTTTCGGTAATCCGAACCTTGCACCAGGAAGTGACCTCAGTAGGAATCCAGGTGTAGGTATTGTTTGTTGCTGGAATGTCCTCAGCAATTGTAATCCATTCGCCAATGTTTGAGATTTTATAGGCCAAAGTTAAATCTCCAACCAATTCGCTGGTCCAGGTAATTTCAAGTGGTGATCCCACGCGGGAATACCCGAATCCGGTAGGATAAGTCAAATCAAGCTGACACAAGGTAAATGGTGTATTGGTAACAGCAACTACATCAGGATTTGCTGCATCACTTATCTTTACAAGACATTCAGTTGAAGTAACATTTGGTGCCGGCCAATCATATGATCTTGTATTGGCTGATGTTGACTCGATGATTTCCGACCAGGATTGTCCATTATCCGTAGAAAACTCAATTTTTACATCGGCAACAAATTCGCTGTCCCAGGTAATTTCATTGTCCACAAAGCCATTCCATTTAGTATCATCAGGCGGTGCAGTTATTGCAATTGTAGGCTCTCCCGTTACTACCCTGATGCTGTCAATCACTACATCAATCAAGGGTTTGTCGTTGCCGTCGGTTTCAACTTCACTTATGGCATAAACCACTTCCATACCATCGATGATTTTTCCAAAAACGGCATGTACGTCATCCAGCCAATCAGTTGGGGCAACCGTTATGAAATATTGTGAGCCATTGGTATTTGGGCCGGAGTTGGCCATAGATAAAATCCCGGGTTCATCGTGGCGCAGGTCGGGATGGAATTCGTCATCGAAAGTGTAACCGGGGCCACCGTATCCTGTGCCGTCCGGGCATCCATCCTGTATCATAAAACCACTGATTACCCTATGAAAAATTAAGTCATCATAAAAATTAGCATTACTGAGATCGATAAAATTCTGTGCCGTCATAGGTACCAGGTCTTCCCTCAACTGGGCCCGGAAGTCGCCCATGGAAGTGTACCATTGAACAACTGTTTGTGAAAAGGCATTGTTGCCAATGGCTAATCCTGTGATGACAAGCGTTAAATAAAAAAGTTTGGTAATTTTTCTGAGTTTCATGCTGATGCTTATTTGATTTTTAAACTTTCAAAAAAAAACTGATTATTTGATTGATCTCATCTTCCTTACCAATAAAATCTGAACCTGGTACTGGGTTTCCTGCCTTAATTTTTAACATTATTACTTATGGTAAAGTTCATAGCAAAGATAGTACATAATGTGTATCATACAACATTTGTACTTTAACATCCCGTACGTACAGAAACTAATTAATGTAGTAACTTTGAACCGTTATTTACAAACTTCAAAACCCGCATCCCGGTGATAAAAAATAAGAAAATAAAGGAACTATTCTTTAATGTTATTACAATCTGTTTGCTTATATTATTCATTACTATCGTAGTCGAAGCCCAGGGCCAGGTCAAATCTAATTCTCAAAAACAAATTATAATCGAAGATTTTGATAGTGGTAGTGTTGACCTAACTTCATACCCGTCAGAAGATGAAGACCCACTCGACTGGGAATTGAATTCAACTATCACTTATGGAAATTCTCCCTGGTCGTTAAAGTTGTTTGGAAATACCTGGAAAGTTCAAAGCATTGCACCTGTTGCTGTGGATACCGGCGATGTTTGGCAGGTTTCAGCTTATATCGCATCGCAAGCAGAAATACAGGGAATTGCTTTTATGGATGGTTCAAATGTGCTGTTTTATTCTTTTGCCGGATCAGAAGAAGTGAGTGCTGATGATTGGGTAACTGTGTACCAGGGCTGTTTTCCTGAAGACCAGTGGAATGATTATCAACTTCCCATAGCCGACGACTGGCAGGCTTTTTTTGATTACCTGCCGGAGATCACGGGTATCGTATATATCAATGACAGGGATGCATCATGGCAGGGCACGGTTTATTTCGATAATATCATAAACATCAGCAATGATTTACCTGTTATCCCGGAAGTTTCAATTGAGTTTACTAAGGGGGAAGAATATACAAATTCGGAAGGAAGCAAAGTTGTTGATGTACAGTTTTTTGGTAAAGTGATTGATCCCGACAGCGGTGAGCATGATTTTTTCTGGAATTTTGGCGATGGTTCAACCAGCACAGACCAGGATCCCCTGCATACTTTTTTAATAACAGACGATCATCCCTACCGGGTTTTGCTCCGGGCTGTTGACCCGACAAACAGATGGGGCCAGGCCAGTTGTATTATTGAAGTCGATCCGGGGAACAGTTCATTTCCTGTAACACTGAATTTTGTGGGAGATATCATGCTGGCCAGAAAATACGAATACGCCGGGGGAATTATTCCCACGCAAGGTGTTGAAGCCATATTCGAGCCAACCAGGCCAATTCTTGGAGATGCAGCTGACCTTACTGTTGCCAATCTTGAGTGTCCATTGACAACAACATATGAGCATCATCCTACTAAATCAATATATTTTAAAGGCTCGCCAGCAAATGTTGATGGTTTGACCTTTGCCGGAATAGACATTGTTACCCTGGCCAACAACCATATTCTGGATTATATGTTACCTGGAATGCAGGAAACCCAGGAAGTTTTAGAAGAAAATGATATCATCCATATAGGTGCCGGCAAAAGTTCTTATGAAGCTTATTTACCGGCTTTTTATTCGAGGTCAGGAATAAATTTTGCCTTTCTGGCAGCAAGCGACAGGACAGGGCAATACAATAATTATCAACCCTACCTGAATGCCGGTTACAACAAAGCCGGCTTTGCAAATCTTGAGCATTATTATATTAAAAAACAAATTGATGAAGTCAAAGATGTTTCTGATTTGGTAGTGATGGAGTGGCACACCGGCCGGGAATACTCTTTCAATCCCAGTGATAATTGTGATACCTGCCTGTTTTTGAGTACCGATGTCAATGAAGATGAAAATTACTTTCCATTGGCCTTTGCCCCTGACCAAAAGAGTAGGGCTACTGCGCAATATGCCATTGACAATGGAGCTGATCTGGTTATTTGTCATCATCCCCACATCATGCAGGGTGTTGAACTTTACAATGGCAAACTTATCGCCCATTCATTGGGGGATTTTGTATTTGACCTGGATTACCCCGAAACATATCCCACTTTTATCCTTAACACGAAAGTTGATGAAACGGGCTTCTATGAATTCACGCTTACCCCTGTTTACATTGATGATTACATTCCTCTCCCCGCAAAGGGAGGCCTGGGTCTGCATATCCTGGATAACCTGGCACAGCTTTCAAAAGATATGGATACTTACCTGAAAGTTGACAGGGACAATGTTATCGCAACGGTAATTATGGACACCGCTAACATGGCTACCATACATACAAATTATACTGTTGACCTCCCAATGCAAGCAGTTGGTAATAATTGGGTAAGTCCGCCGCATCAGCTAAAACAGTCAGGAAGTATTTCGTCTTTTAAAAGCATTGAACCAGGTGGGGATTATGAGTTCCGGCTGGGAAAGGAATTAATCTGGTGGGGAAATATGGAAAATGAAGGTTGTACTTTGTGGAATTTGAACAGCTCCAAAGAATCTTATTGCGACACGGTGGCCTATGCCGGCAGTCGTTCTATCCAACAAATCAGGACCGAAAACAACTCTTCGAACATTGTTACAAATTTTGAGGAAAGTATAATTTGCCCCGACGATGATACCAGGTATTCGTTGTGCAGTTATATAAAAACGCAGAATGGATCGAATGTTACCATCCAAATAAGGTATTATGAAAGTCGCAATACATCAATATCCTTGGGTACCGAAAATATTGGGACGTTGATAAATGGTGATACACCATGGACTTTATATCATAAAGAGCTAACTATTCCTGGGGGGACGAAGTTTTTTGATGTTCGTCTGTACAGCGGCGTTCCCAACTCAGATACCGCTTTTTCCTGGTTCGATGATGTGAGCCTAATTAGTTGGGGTGCATGGGCTGAATATGGGGTTTCACAAGCTATTCCAACTCCCAATGATTCTTATTTCCTGCAAGTAAATTCATCAGATAATACAGATGACATTTCTGTTAGTTATACGGAAACCGGCTATGGACAAGACTATTTATTTGATGTTGATTTGAAGGTTTTTCTGGAAGGTCCGTTTAGCGACACAATCATGAATACCGAACTAACTGATTCAGCAATATTACCAATAAGCCAACCTTATAACACAGCTCCGTGGAATTACAATGGTAGCGAATCAGTTGTTGATATTCCGAACCAGGATATAGTTGATTGGGTATTGGTAGAGTTCCGTGATGCAACTGATGCCCCCGGCGCGAGCGAAGCTACCACTGTTGATAAACAAGCAGCTTTCCTGAAAAAAGATGGTTCCATTGTCGGTATGGACGGAACTTCTGTTTTATCATTCAATCATTCAATCGTTCACTCATTGTATGCAGTAATCCGCCATCGAAACCATATTGATATTATTTCTGCCTATCCGGTAAATGATACTGGAGGTGTATATTCCTATGATTTTAGCACTTCCATCGATCAGGCATACGGTGGGTCAGCAGGATGTAAATCCCTAATCCCAGGAGTTTATGGAATGGCAGGGGGAGATATTGATGCCAATGGAAACATTGATTTCACGGACATTTTTCGCTGGAAAAATACCAGTGGCACAAAGGGTTATTTATCTGAAGATGTAAATTTTGATGGAGAGGTAAACAATCCTGACAAAAACGATGTTTGGTTTATAAATAACAATACTTTTTCATCGCAAGTACCGTGGTAAAAAGAGTATCCTTCCCGGTTCTAAATTTATCAATTCAGGTAGTAATTGGGTTTGGGAAAAATTGGATTGATATCAGAAGTCCGATGTAAGATGTAAGATTTAAGATGTTTGATCTGGATCCTAACATCTTAATATCGAAAATCACACATCAGACATCTTATTTTTTTTGACTCTGTCAGGACCTCCTACGGCGAGATAAAACCTCCTTTGTCGGACTCTGTCAGGTCTCACCCTCTTGACCTGACAGCGTCGCAGACCTTGTCAGAGTCAAGTGTACGGAATTGTAACGCACTCCAATATCCGATTGCTGAATGCTACTTTTTTATTTGTGTAAATATTTTTTTAAACCTTTGAGGAAAATCATCTTTTAGGTGGATTTCTTCATTTGTAAATGGATGGATGAATTTTAAAGAATAGGCATGCAAATACAAACCTTTACCGTTTAAAATTAAATTTTCAATTCCATATTCTTTATCTCCCAATACCGGATTTCCGATATTTGAAAGATGTTTACGCAATTGATGTCTTCTTCCGGTTTGAGGCTCTAATTGTACCAGGTTCAGTTTACCAAATCTTTCGGAAGGGACGGATCCGCAAAGCGTATAATTAGATTGTGATTTCTTGCCATCAACTTCTGAAGTAATTTTTCCTTGAGCGTCCATTTCACCAATAGTAACTGCATAGTAGGTTTTTTTAAGCTCCTTGTTTTCAAACATTTTATTTAGGGCACGAATACTACTGCTTGTTTTTCCAACCAATAAAATACCTGTAGTTGCATAATCTAGACGGTGAACGGGTTGTGGTGCTGTAGCATCAGGAAGCTTACTTCTTTTGATATTTTGGGCTAAGGCATTGGCAACGGTTTTAAACCTATTGCCGCTAACCAAAATACCAGCAGGTTTATGGATCACCGCTAAGTACTCGTCTTCAAATAATACTTCAAGTTGAAAGATCAGTTTTTTCTTTGGACTGACTTCTTTTGGAATGGATAAGCTAATACATTCCCCACCATTTATGAAAGTAGCCGTAGTAGCAATAACATCATTAACCGTAATATACTGTTTCTTTAATGCTTTCTTTAATGCTGACTTTGTTAAAACTGCATCGAAAATACCTACACCATACTCTTGCAGTCGAATAGGTGTTGGTTGGTTTGGGACAATATGGGATTCGCTTGGTTTGATGATGTTTTTTTTATATGATTGTTAATATTAAAGTGTTTCCCCCAAAGATATTGAAAAAAGATAAATGCAAGAGAAAATATGGAATTAGTTAGGGGGATCTAATGTATTGGCCAATTGAGTTCATAGTAAGCTGCGAAATAATAATCTTGATTTAACCATTAAAACCGATATCACCATCATGCTTGAATTTGTTCACACCCCCCAGTTTTCCCTCTCCAAACTACGGTTAATAAGAAAGAGATGGCTACCCTGGTATTAAAATGAGATGTTCGCTCCCAGGGTTTCCCTGCCTCGACGGCTAGGCGGGCATCCCCTTCCTTCGGTCAGGGATTTAAACCCTTTCCACATTTTTATATAAGAAATCCGATCTTAGATGTCAGATGTTTGATCTGCATCCTAACATCTCATATCACAGATCAAACATCGGACTTCTGATATTTTCTTGGTATTATTTATATCCCCCGGTTCTCCCAATCCAGATTAGTGGAATTTCTGGCTTTGGCATATATTTTCCGGTTGCTGATTGTTGATTTTTGAATTAAGATGTATGCTTCACGTAAATCAAAAATCATTCCCGCACCTGCGGGATTAATCGTTAATCATCAATCAAGAATTTCATTTCCCCCAGTTTTCCCTGTCCAAAATCCTATAATGAATTGCTCCGGCAAGGTGTTATGCGGTGATATTGGTGCTGCCATCAAGGTTGGCGATGGTACTTACATATGTAAATAACCTACATTTACATTTCATTTACACTTCATTTACATTTCATTTACGCAAATAAAAAAGTATGTTAAATTATTGATTTGATTTATTTTATAAATACTTTTGTTCCTTAATAGTTATTAATTAATTTAATCAAGATGAACAAAACAATTTTAACAATTCTCGTGTTTTGTTTTGCAGTATTTTCTGTTAGTGCCCAGGTAGAAAATAAAAAAACAACTGATTCTCAAAAGAATGCAGTTGAGCAAACCAAAATACAAAAAGAGAAAACGAACAATGTAAGGGCAGCGCAAACAGATCAAGCCAACCTACAGGTAGAAAATCCAAATGCACCTGTTATTGTATTTGATAAAATGGTCCATGATTATGGGACCCTTGCCTACGGTTCTGACGGCAACTGTGAGTTTAAATTCACCAATACAGGGAAGGAGCCCCTGATCCTTCACACAGTAAAGGCGAGTTGAGGCTGCACTATTCCAGCATGGCCCAAGGAC
>Ga0208900_1001562_pt1 | contig 11906 bp, 11 predicted proteins | sample AntAceMetag02UKK_FD_184763 | JGI IMG/M metagenome (GOLD analysis project Ga0208900, IMG submission 184763) | Saline lake microbial communities from Ace Lake, Antarctica - Antarctic Ace Lake Metagenome 02UKK (SPAdes) (version 2) | ecosystem: Environmental > Aquatic > Non-marine Saline and... | reverse complement strand
GTTGTGGAACCGGCACGGGCAGCGTACTCCCACTGGGCCTCCGTAGGGAGGGCATAGGTGCCTTCACCACGCTGGTTCATTTCAGTTATGAACTCTTGAATATCATCCCAGGAAACCTGCTCCACTGGACAGTCATCCCCGCAGTTTGAGAAATATGAGGGATTACTCCCCATCACCGATTCCCACTGACCTTGAGTCACTTCAGTAGTCTGCATGTAATAGGCTTGGGTCAAAGTTACCTGATGTTGGGTTTCATTGGAATACCTTCCCAGCTCATCCTATGGTGAGCCCATCATAAAGGTTCCAGGTTCGATACGAACAAAGTCCATACCAAGAGAGTTGGTAGTAGTATCGTGTCCTTTCGGTAAGCATGCGTGACTTGAATTTTTCTTGATGATATAATCCAGGTACTTTAGCTTGATCCAGATCGCTGTTTTCCATAATTTCGGTTCAGTGTGTTTGAATGCTCTTGAATGAAGCTGTGCACACAAGCCTAAAAGGTTCTGGGAGTCCAAAAGTCTGTATGAAATAGCTGATGCGACAGCCGTGTAAAATCAAAATGGTAAATGACTTGATCAGAATCACCGGTTACAATAAAGGTCCATTTGCTGAAGGCCCTTGAATGGTAGGCTTCAGCCAATATGTCTATCCGAAAGGTGAAGGAAGGTCTGCCCCCAATTAAAATGGTATAATTTGAACTGGTACACAGGAAAGATATGAGGATATCAAAAAAAATAGCACCAATACCCGTCGCTGGACATATAATGAACAGTGGCAGGGGATGGGGAAGTGAGAATAAAAAAAATCAGAGAGTTATGGTCAGATCTTCAATTTCTTCAACTGTTTCCAGGTAATTCCATGGCATCCATTTTTTTGGATCAGTTTTCATATGTAATTCGTATTTCTGGAGTTTGATCAAGTAATCCATGGCATTGACCTTACCCAGGTAACAGGTGTGGATGATGCTTGTGAACATGTCTCCGATCCAGGCCCCGACTTCGTTTCTGTAAAACATGGCATTTTTTCGGTTGAGCACCGCTCGTTTCAGTGCCTGTTCGCAGATATAATGCCGCCTGCCTTATTATGCCGCGTTAAAATTTCCCAATGCCCCAGATTGCGTGGAGTCTCTGATTCACAATGCGGCTACCGACTTAAGGCGGGACAGCCTTTAAAATCAAGCGTTTTAACAGCCTGAAATTTAGGGGTCAAAAGCTAAATATCCACATAAAAATCTTCAAAAACATCCCGGCTTAAGTGGGTAGCCGACTCCAATGGAAATCTCCGGTTACGCAAAAATGCAGAAAAAAATATTCAGATAAGCTTGGCTCTTATTGATACATTGAAACATAAAACTCTGTCAGACACAATTAAGAAAATACGCAAGTATATTATAGAGATTAATATTCAATGATGCCGTCTGAGATTGGTTTCGGTCCATATAGTTGAACAGCGTGTCATTCTCTCCTGCCAAAAGATGTGGGAAAATTAATTTGCATTTTCAATCTTATTATTATCCAGCACTTCACGTATCTTTTGATCAAAATCCTTCATCACAATCGGCCTTAATAAAAAATACTTAATAGCCAGTGAAGCCGCCTTTTCTTCAGACATGGTTTCACTGAATCCGGTACAAAGTAATACGGGATTATAAGGACGTACTTTGGTCAATTCAACCGACAGTTTGTCTCCAGGCATATTTGGCATAGCCATATCAGTAATGACCAGATTAAATTTATCAGGAGTATCACGAAAAACTTCAAGGGCTTCTATACTGCTGGTACGTGAAGTAACATGATACCCCAATCCCCAGCCGGGCACAGTCACAACATGTTGTGCCTGTGCCCGGGTAGGTCATATTTCAGAGCTTTAATAATTCTTCATACTTTTCTTGACAAAAAGCGTTTTCCTATCCTATACTCGCTAAACTTGGGCAATTTCTTCCAGGTATGGAACACGCGTGGACCGAAAAGAGCACACTTCCCGGCGGAGATTTTCATCCGAAGGAAGTATCAGCAGGAGATCTTTCCCCACTGATAACCGATGAGGAGAAGTAATGCAGCTTGAGTTACGCAACGTATGCAAAAAAGTCGGCAGTGAATTCCATATATCCGACGTATCACTCACCTTTGAATCAGGGACATTAAACATCCTCCTCGGGCCGACCCTTTCCGGCAAAACATCGCTGATGCGGCTTATGGCGGGCCTGGATAAACCCAGCTCAGGTACTGTCCATTTCAGTGGTCAGGATGTCACCGGAGTACCCGTCCAGAAACGCAATGCAGCAATGGTTTACCAGCAGTTCATCAACTACCCGAACCTGACGGTATTTGAAAATATTGCCTCACCTCTGCGCATCGCGAGGGTTGCCGCTCCGGAAATAAAAAAGAGAGTTGCAAAAGTTGCCGAACTCCTGAAACTAAAAAACATGCTCAAACGTTCGCCGCAAGAGCTTTCCGGCGGACAACAGCAGCGTACCGCTTTGGCCCGTGCCCTCGTGAAAGAGGCCGATTTAGTACTCCTTGACGAACCCCTGGCCAACCTCGACTATAAACTGCGCGAAGAACTTCGGGAAGAACTGCCCCGTATCTTTTCCGAAACCGGCTCAATTTTCGTCTATGCCACCACTGAACCATCCGAAGCTTTGCTTCTTGGCGGCAACACCGCCTCGTTACACCAGGGAAAAGTGACCCAGTTTGGTCCGACTATTGGGGTCTTTTCCCGGCCACAAAACCTGATCACCGCCAAGACCCTTTCCGATCCGCCGTTAAACACTCTGCCGGTGACCAAGCTGAACAATAAAATGATGTTCAAGAGCCAGGTGGAAATACCAATTCTCGGACGATTACCACACTTACCGGATGACGACTATACCATTGCCTTCAGGCCACACCATCTTTACCTGTCTCCCACATCGGACCAGGCAATCGCCGTTAAAGCTAAAGTTGTGGTAACAGAGATAACCGGCTCAGAAAGCTATGTGCATATCGATATAGCAGGTATCCGCTGGGTACTCCTGGCACCAGGCATACACAACTTCGATGTCCACGAAACTATAGACATATTCATGGATCCCAGTAAATTTTACGTGTTCGACAGCAACGACTCCCTGGTCGTGACGCCGGAAACTGTTGCCGACGTATAGAAGGAGAATTCAGTGGCCAACATTACTTTAAAAGATATCGCCCATTCCTATACGGGAGCTTCGGATAATCCGGACGATTACGCCCTGCAGAAACTCAACCTTACCTGGCGCGACGGGGGGGCATATGCCCTGCTCGGCCCTTCAGGCTGCGGCAAAACGACCCTTTTAAATATCATCTCCGGTTTACTGATTCCGACCAAGGGGCAGGTTCTGTTCAACGACGATGATATAACCAGGCTACCCACCGAACAGCGTAACATTGCCCAGATCTTCCAGTTTCCGGTGATCTATGACACCATGACGGTTTTTCAAAACCTGGCCTTTCCTTTAAAAAACAGAGGACGCACCCAAGCAGAGATTGAACCGAGGGTCATTGAGCTGGCCAAAATGCTTGGGCTGGAAAAGGACCTCTACACCAAGGCCCAGCACCTGACAGCCGACGCCAAACAGAAAATTTCTCTTGGCCGGGGGCTGATCAGGCAAAGCGTCAACGCCATTTTATTTGACGAACCGCTCACCGTCATCGACCCGCAACTAAAATGGGAACTGCGCTCCCAGCTGAAGTATCTGCACAAACAATTCGGCTTCACCATGATCTATGTCACTCACGACCAGACCGAGGCCTTAACCTTTGCCGACGAGGTGATCGTTATGTACGAGGGACAAATTGTCCAGGTCGGCACCCCCGAGGCATTGTTTCAACGACCGGAACACACCTTTGTTGGCTATTTTATCGGCTCGCCGGGTATGAATATAGTCCCCTGTGTACTGCAAGGCAACAAAGTACTGATCGAAGGCCATGAAATCACCCTCGATTGTCACTACCCGGAACAGGCTGCTTCGGCAAAGATCGAAGTCGGTGTCCGTCCAGAATATCTCAGTCTGGCTCAACCCGACAAGAAGGGATTGCCGGTAAAAATAATCAAGGTCGATGATGTCGGCCGCCATAAAATCGTCCGGGTGGCTTTAAACGACCATCTCTTCCATGTTGTTATATCGGAAATTTCCGCAATGACGGGGGATGAAGCGTCCCTTGTGTTTGATACCGCCCATACGAATATCTACGTTAACGATCATCTCATCGCAGGAGAAAAGCCATGATACAAAAACAAGTTAACCAGAAAGCGTGGTTCATGGTCCTGCCGGTTTTTCTTCTGGTGGCTTTTAGTGCCATTATTCCGCTTATGACCGTGGTGAATTACTCGTTCCAGGACACTTTCGGCAGTAACCAATTCTTCTGGGTGGGGTTGGGCTGGTTCAGGGACCTTATTCATTCAGAACGGTTCCATGATGCGTTTCTCCGTCAGTTGCTGTTTTCGGGCATCATCCTCGCAATTGAGATTCCCCTCGGAATCGCCATTGCTCTGGCTATGCCAAAAAAAGGATGGGGGGTGCCCGTCTGTCTTATCTCCATGGCGCTGCCGCTGCTCATCCCCTGGAACGTCGTCGGGACTATCTGGCAGATCTTCGGCAGGGTGGATATCGGTCTGCTTGGGCACACGCTTGCCTCTCTTGGGTTTGATTATAACTATACCCAGGATCCAATTGCTGCCTGGATTACCATCATCGTCATGGATGTCTGGCACTGGACGAGCCTGGTTGTGCTGCTCTCCTACGCAGGACTCTGTTCTATCCCCGACGCCTACTATCAGGCGGCAAAAATTGACGGGGCCTCCCGTCTGTCGGTGTTCAGATATATTCAGCTGCCCAAAATGCAGCGGGTCCTGCTCATTGCCGTCCTGCTGCGTTTTATGGATAGCTTTATGATCTATACCGAGCCCTTTGTTATCACCGGTGGCGGTCCCGGCAACTCGACGACCTTTATGTCGATTGACTTGGTCAAGATGGCCATCGGTCAGTTTGATCTGGGTCCTGCTGCGGCAATGTCTCTTATCTATTTTTTGGTTATTCTCCTGCTCTGCTATGTGTTCTATACGGTGATGAGCAATATAGGCGAAGAAAGTTCAAACGGAGGTGCCTGATATGCGGTGGAAATGGCTGATCCCTACTATCTATATCTTTTTCCTGCTGCTGCCGATATACTGGCTTGTCAACATGAGCCTGAAGACCAACGAAGAAATCCTGTCGCTCTTCAGTCTCTGGCCGCAAAACCTGACGTTCGACAACTACATGGTAATTTTTACCGACGCCTCCTGGTATTCAGGCTATATTAATTCAATGATCTACGTGTCTATTAACATGGTCATTTGCTTAACCTTCGCGTTGCCTGCCGCCTATGCCTTCTCACGCTATTCCTTTGTGGGTGACAAGCACCTGTTTTTCTGGCTCTTGACCAACCGCATGGCACCGCCAGCGGTCTTTGCCCTGCCGTTTTTTCAGCTCTATTCGTCAATCGGTCTTTTTGACACCCATATTGCGGTGGCTTTGGCCCACTGCCTCTTTAACCTGCCGCTGGCCGTCTGGATCCTTGAAGGTTTCATGTCCGGTATCCCCAAAGAAATTGATGAGACCGCTTTTGTCGATGGCTATTCGTGGACCAGATTCTTTGTCAAAATATTCATCCCCAACATTGCCTCAGGGATTGGCGTTACCGCCTTTTTCTGTTTCATGTTCTCCTGGGTGGAGCTGCTTCTGGCCAGAACGCTCACTGCGGTCAATGCCAAACCCATTTCGGCTATCATGACCCGTACGGTCTCTGCTTCCGGGCTTGACTGGGGAGTGCTTGCCGCCGCCGGCGTGCTGACCATTTTACCTGGAGCCCTGGTTATCTGGTTTGTCCGAAACCATATTGCCAAGGGCTTTGCCCTTGGGCGTGTATAAGGGAGGTAAAAAAATATGAATCTCAACTGGATGGCGTGGACCAAACCAACTGCTGCGTTTTTTATTATAATTTTCTGTCTGCTTGTCATCATGACCATATGGGAAATGAAAAGCCCCGGCGGTGCTCCACGTCTCGGTATACTTCGTTTTGAGTCTACCAGGGGTGACCGGCTTTTTGTTTCTTTATTGGGAACGGCGTACATTCATATCATCTGGATGGCATTGTTCCCCGGTCTGGCTCTATGGTGGGCACTTGTCATTGCATGTGTTTACGCGCTCTGCGTATTCAGGTGGGTTTAGTACCTTATGAATTCATTATTTTTTGTTTAGGAATGAGTTTTAAATAAGGTGTCCATTTGTGCGCTTACTTAAAGGCGGGGACAGATGTTTAAATCTGTCCCCGCCTGAAATGAAAAAGTTATTTCGGACTCATTTCTTAATGAATTTTGTGAAGTATTTATCCCCGTGCTTTCCGTTGACGCGGGGGTGTGAGTTGTTTGTACCGTTGTTTCGTTCTGTCACTAAAACGCATCGGAGTGGCAGGAAAATCGCAAAACAATAGAGGAGGAAATTGATGATTAAAAGATTCGTAACAGCAACAGCCATTGTCGCCTTTCTGGTGGGAGCTTCCGGCGTATATGCTGGAATGGATGAGGCAAAGAAGTGGGTGGAAAGTGAGTTTCAACCCTCCACTCTGTCTCAGGCCGACCAGATGAAAGAAATGGAATGGTTCATCAAGGCTGCCGCACCATTCGAAGGAATGGACATCAACGTGGTTTCAGAGACAATTACCACCCATGAGTATGAATCCAAGACACTTGCCAAGGCCTTCACAGAAATCACCGGCATCAACGTCACCCACGACCTGATCGGCGAGGGTGATGTTATCGAAAAACTGCAGACCCAGATGCAGTCCAACACGAGCATTTACGACGCGTATATTAACGACTCCGATCTAATCGGCACTCATTTCCGTTATCAGCAGGCTGTGCCTCTTACGGACTGGATGAAAGGTGAAGGAAAAGACGTCACCGATCCAATGCTTGATGTCGATGATTTTATCGGCAAATCTTTTACCACCGGTCCGGATGGCAAACTCTATCAGATCCCCGACCAACAGTTCGCGAACCTCTATTGGTTCCGTTATGACTGGTTCAAACGCCCAGACCTGAAATCTAAGTTTAAAGAACTGTATGGCTATGAACTGGGTGTACCGGTTAACTGGTCAGCTTATGAAGATATCGCTGAATTCTTCACCGACAAGGTGAAAGAAATTGACGGCAAACGGGTGTACGGTCATATGGACTACGGCAAAAAGGATCCTTCTCTCGGCTGGCGTTTCACCGATGCATGGTTCTCCATGGCTGGTGGTGGTGACAAAGGCATTCCAAACGGGTTGCCGGTGGATGAATGGGGTATCCGGGTTGATGGGTGTCGCCCTGTTGGATCCTCTGTTTCCCGCGGTGGTGCCACTAACGCTCCCGCTGCTGTGTATGCCCTCACCAAATATATCGATTGGCTGAAGAAATATGCCCCACCTGAAGCAGCCGGTATGACTTTTTCTGAGGCGGGACCAGTTCCTGCCCAGGGTGCTATTGCCCAACAGATTTTTTGGTACACCGCTTTTACGGCTGATATGGCCAAACCTGGAACTCCGGTAGTTGATGAAAACGGTAACCCGAAATGGCGAATGGCTCCATCTCCTCATGGCCCATACTGGTCTGAAGGGATGAAGCTTGGCTATCAGGATTGCGGTTCCTGGACCCTGATGAAGTCCACTCCAGTTGAACGACGCAAAGCAGCCTGGTTATATGCCCAGTTCGTCATTTCGAAGACAGTCAGCCTGAAGAAGACCCACGTTGGTCTCACCCCGATCCGTGAGAGCGATATCTGGGATGATTCCTTCACTGAGCGGGCTCCGAAGCTTGGCGGTCTTATTGAATTCTACCGCAGTCCTGCCCGGGTTCAGTGGACCCCGACGGGTACCAACGTACCTGACTACCCAAAACTGGCCCAACTCTGGTGGCAGAACGTTGCCGATGCAGTAACCGGCGACAAAACTCCCCAGGAGGCTTTGGACTCTTTGGCCGAACAGCAGGATAAAGTCATGGAACGCATTGAACGATCCGGTATGCAGGGCGAGTGCGGTCCCAAACTCAACAAAAAACAGGATCCCTCCTTCTGGTTTAACCTGCCGGGAGCTCCCAAGCCGAAACTGGCCAACGAGAAACCCAAGGGCGAAACCATTGACTATGATGAACTGGTCAAGAGTTGGGCTGCTACGAAAAAATAACATGTGAATTTATAACCAACCCCTATCCCTGCTGACCCTTGCAGGAATAGGGGTGTCCTGGGATAATAAAAATCTAAAAATGAGGCTGGATGTCTTTTTAAATGCATTTTTTGATCGTAGTGGTTTTTACTATAAAACAACCTCTGAAATAATTGGCATCCTTCATTTTTCAATTTACACTTATTGGAGCAAAAAGCCTATATTTCAAGAATTATTCCCAAAATACTGTAAAGTATTTTTGGGATCACATGAAGGATGTCAAATAATTTATCACTTGGAATGTGACGGTCTATCCAAGAGCCATTCCGCAGCCTCATTTGTAGTAAGTAAAAGCCTCATTGTTTTCGCACCGTCACTCGTTGATGATTCCTGCAGCTATTCTTTTTTCGTTAATTTTCCCATGGTATCCCCCTTAAAAGATGGAGTAACCTGATTTCCAAAATAATGCAGGTGGTCCAACACCTTCCCTGCCTCGATCTCCGCTCGCTGCTCTGTGTTAGTCCTGACCACTCCGTCCATGGCGTTGATTATGTCGCCAACGGTGGGCATTGAATTATATCTGTGGGTTCTGAGGCTACCGACTTAAGGCGGGACAGCCTTTAAAATCAAGCGTTTTAACAGCCTGAAATTTAGGGGTCAAAAGCTAAATATCCACATAAAAACCTTCAAAAATATCCCGGCTTAAGTGTGTATTACACCGAATCATAAATTCCTCGGGGTTATTCGTGAAAAAACCTTTGAATATAAGGTATGTTTAAGTTGCGTTATCCCCCGATAGATTTAAGATTTGGTGTGGTAGCCAAATATCAGAACCCAGAAGCGTTAATGTCTTGCGGCTTTTACCTTTATTGGGTAGGTTAACAAAGTACAACTAAAACACAAATACCATCAAGACAAAAAAGGATTAAAAATGTCGGATACGTGGCAACAAGACCCAGATAGTGGTGGGGTAAAAATCAATGACAGTGTGAAATATCAAGTAAAACAACGCATCATTAAATTCGCTGAGATAAACCTTGCCGGTCGATATACAAAACTGGATATTCGATTTCGTGACAAATTTTGTTATGTTGATGCTTACACCGAGCCTTTAGAGCCTGTGATAAAAGAATGGCCACCTGATTTTCCAGAAACAAGGGAAGAACATATAGAACGAATGAGGAATACGCCAATACATCTATGCCGACTTCGTTATTTTGGAGATAAAGATGAATGGGGTCTTGCCTTTTACAGTTATGCTCACAACGGTTATGAGACATCCGTGTTCCCCAATGGGAAATTTTTTGACACACCAGAAATGGCAATTGAAACAGCTGCAGATTTCCATCTTTAATTTGGGGATAATTATAGTGCCGGTCACATGACTTGATACTAAAAATAAACTTTAAAACCATATAAGATAATGGGTTATGGTTCAAAAACAGTATCAGGTCATGTGACCGACACTATAACTACCCACATGCCGAAAAAATGCAACGTACTTTTACGATCAGATGAAAAAGAAAAAGATCCCCCAAGTGCAGTCAACTCTGCTTTTTATCCATCCCCTTTCCACCAACAATATCCGTAAGATCCTCAACAATGGATTTCATTCGGCCCGATTGCACATTCATCTCTTTAGAAGCCATGGAAGATTCTTCCGCCCCGGCAGAATTCTGCTGGATCACCTTATCCATCTGAGCAACGGCCTTGTTGGCTACCCACTTAAGGCGGGACAGCCTTTAAAATAAAGCGTCTTAGCAGCCTGAATTTTAGGGGCTGAAAGCTAATTATCCACATAAAAAGCCTTGAGAATATCCCGCCTTAAGTAGGTAGCCGCCTTGTTTATCTGCTCAATACCCTGGGCCTGTTCTCCGGAAGCCGTGGTAATTTCACCCACCAGCTCTCTGATCTTGGTTGAAGATTCTGTCATCTGCATGAAGGCATTATTTGTCCTTGTTACAACACCAGCCCCATCGGAAACTTTTTTCACAGTCCCCTTAATCAATTCTTCGGTATTTTTGGCAGCCTCTGCCGTACGCATGGCAAGATTTCTGACTTCCTCTGCAACCACGGCAAAACCGGCACCAGCTTCGCCAGCCCTGGCAGCTTCAACAGCCGCGTTCAATGCAAGCAGATTTGTCTGAAAGGCAATTTCGTCAATGGTCTTGATAATCCTGGAGGTCTCCTGGCTGGCCGTTGAAATATCCGCCATGGATGCCGTCAACTGATTCATGGACACCGTAACCGTCTCAACCATTTCGGAGGACTCCTGTACAAGGGAATTGGTCTCCCCGGCATTCTGGGCATTCCGGGCCGTCATGGCAGCCATTTCTTCCAGGGAAGAGGAGGTTTCTTCTATGGATGCGGCCAAGTCCGAAACACCCGAAGAAAGGGAACGACTGGCGGCAAACACATCATTGGAGGACGAGGCCACCTGATCAGCAGCATCATTGGCCCTGACGATAACCCGGCTGATGGGCCTTGACAACGAATTGGAAAACAATACCGCAAGGGGAATAATCACCACCATGCAGCCCAGAGAGACCAGCAGCAACATGATTATCATTTCAATGGTATGGGACCGGGTAAACGCCTTTGAGTACAGCGCCGCAACAGCCCCCAAATATCCCGTATCCGCATAGATCGGCAAAATCGCTTGAAAATATGTGGTATCCGCTATGGTCACTTCCCCAAAAGAGACATCTTCCATAAAAAGACCTGAATTATCTCCTTTTTCAGCGCCTTCAAATCCCCGGGAATCCAACTCCGTATATGCCCCAAGATCACCCACAACAAGGGAGTTCCCAATGAAAATATTTACCCTGGCCCCGGTGAGTGTTGATAAGCGACTAACCACATCCGTGGTCAAGCGCTGGACCCCCATGGCCGTTCCCACCCGAATGGAAACCACCTGCTTCTTCTCCCGATCATATTGTGAGGCCATGATGGGGATGTAGGAAACAAGGCACATGAACTGTCCCATTTTTTCAAACCGAAAAAGTTCGTGATCCGGCAATACAGTGTCCAGATGCATAGCAAACTCGGGAAACTCACCCCGTTTGACCCATTCATCTTTTTCTGAAGCATCCTCTTTTTTGACCTCAACGACTTTCAGAAAAGGTTTGGGATAACCGGTTGCATACCCATAGATGCCTTCATCAGCATTTAACACCGAAAAGGAAATCAAATCCCCTTCTTTATCATATACTGCCATCTTCCAAGCTTCAGTGGCCTGGATTATGGTATAAAGTATGGAGGTGATTTTACGCAGAGGATAAACGGAAATCGTTTCATCCTTCCCCCCTTTATATTGCCCGACGAACTTGATGGTGGACCCCATATCGTTGGCGACGGCAAGCTGCTTTGTCCCTGAGCTAAGCTTGTCTTGTCTCATGGACAGATCATCCAAAACGACTTTAAATGTATTCCTCAGAATTTGATGGGAGGCATCCACACTCTGGGCGTTAATTATGTATGAAACCACCGTGGTCAATGCCAGAACAATAAAAACAATAATGATAACCGCACCAAAAATAAGTTTGTTTCGTAAGTTCATCTTGCCTGTCCCTTTTGCTTAAAAACTTCTTGACACTTTTTTAAAAATCCCCAGAGAATAAGGGAATGCTTTGAGAAAGTGGCAACCAGTGAGTATTAAGAATGCCGAACTTTGGAGATTTTTCGTAGTGTACCGAGCCTAAAACAATTCAT
>Ga0208900_1001560_pt1 | contig 11922 bp, 2 predicted proteins | sample AntAceMetag02UKK_FD_184763 | JGI IMG/M metagenome (GOLD analysis project Ga0208900, IMG submission 184763) | Saline lake microbial communities from Ace Lake, Antarctica - Antarctic Ace Lake Metagenome 02UKK (SPAdes) (version 2) | ecosystem: Environmental > Aquatic > Non-marine Saline and Alkaline... | reverse complement strand
TTTCTACTGCCAGAAAGAACAATCAAAATGTCTTTACAGAATTATGTACTACTTTTGATGGGCACAATTTTATTACCGATTAAACCCTGGTAAATAATTACCATTTTGTAAGTAAATTAACCGATTCGGATGGAGAGTAACAGGAAACCCAACACTGGATTGAAACAGTGCTTGATTGTGAATATATTTCCCAAGAGCTAAATAATGATTTGCTGGAGCGATACGCTTCAGTTGGAAAAATGCTTAACTCGATGATAGAAAAAGCAGACAAATTTTGCTTGAAGAATAATACATAGTTAGAAATAGGTAAACAGTAATCGGTGATCAGTAATCGGTAATCGGTAATCAGTGTTCGGTGATTGTTTGTCAGTAGATTACTTGTTAAATATCGAATATCAGTAGTCAGGTCAAATCCGATTACCGGTTACCATTTACCGATTACTGGCCCCGAATAAAAAACACACAAACATGAAAAAGAACATCAACCGCGAAAAAATCCACGAATTCAAAAGTATGCGTGAACCCCTGAACCTGCAGGATGCCATTAAAGAAGCTAATCGTTGCCTGCTTTGTCATGATGCACCTTGCAGCGAGGGCTGCCCTGCCGGGACTGATCCCGGGAAGTTTATCAGGCAAATCAAGTTTTACAATTACAAAGGTGCAGCCCGGACCATCAGGAATAACAATCCGCTGGGAAGTGTTTGTGCTTTCGTTTGCCCGGTTGAAAAACTTTGTGAACAGAAATGCAGTGTAATGGCACTGGAAGACCCAATCAACATTAACGGATTGCAAAGATTTGCTTTGGAATATGGAGTGCAACAAGGGCTTGAACTATTGGAAAAAAGCCAAAAAACGGAAGGTAAAGTTGCCATCATTGGCGCCGGACCAGCAGGTATTGGCTGTGCATCAGCATTGGCAAAATTGAATTATGATGTTACAATTTTTGAAAAAGAAGAATCTGCTGGTGGAGTGCCTAAATATAATATCCCATCTTTCAGATTGCCCGATGAAGCCATCGAACGGGATATAAAAAACCTGGAAGATCAAGGTGTTGAAATTAGGTACAATTCAGAGATTGACTCGAAAGATGCAGTTACCGATTTACTGAATGAAGGTTTCAAAGCAGTGTTTATAAGCACGGGATTAAGCATACCCTTTGAACTGGATTTGCTTAATGATTATTCCAACGTTACAGAGTACATCAGTTTCCTGCGCCAATTCAAATCCGGCGACGAAGAAAAACTCCTTGAAAATATAAATGTAGCCATCATAGGTGGTGGAAGTGTGGCCATCGATTCTGCAATTACGGCAAAGGCAAATGGTGCCGGAAGGGTGTACCTGATATCCCTCGAACACCTCAACGAACTGCCAGCCGACAAGGAAGAAATAGAATTGGCCCGGGCAATGGACATTGTTTTTAAAGCAGGCTCGCAAATCACAGGTGTTGTGGCTGACGATGATTCACTGACCGGATTGACCGGAGTAGAAATAGATTGGATTGAACCCGGGAAATTTATCCCCGAAAACGCGAAACAAATTGATGGTACTGAATTCAATATCAACGTTGATTTGGTAGTCCAGGCCATTGGGACAAAACCCGGAGAAGAAGTGGCACGTTTTGCCAAAGGGATTGAAACCAAAGGAAAAGGGATTGTTGTGGTTAATGATAATTTCGAAACAAATACCCCTGGTGTATTTGCCGGGGGCGATGTAGTGAATGGCGGGGCAACAGTAGTACAGGCAGTTGCCGAAGGGAAAATGGCCGCTGAAAAAATTGATGAATTTTTGAACGGTATGGCCGGGACGCACGGCGTAGAGACGTACGGCCGTGCGTCTCTAACCATTCCCCCAAAAAACAATAAAATTCCCCCAAATTTAAACATCAATTTTTGCGGTGTCGAATTCGAAAACCCGTTTTGCCTGTCGTCATCGCCGGTGGGCAACCATGCCGAAATGTGCGCCAGGGCATTTGATGCCGGCTGGGGTGGCATTGTTTACAAAACCCTGGGCCTTGAAAAGAGTTTTAAGATCGTGATGCCCTCACCGCGCTTGAGCGTGTATAATTACATGGACAAACGGTTTGTCGGGCTGCAAAACGCCGAGCAAATCACCGACCGGCCCATTGCAGATAACATCAAAGATATCGCCTTGCTAAAAAAGAACTATCCTAAAAAAGTTCTGATTTCGAGTATTATGGGTTATGTTGACGATGATTGGACTGAACTTGCAAAAATGTCAGAAGATGCTGGGGCAGATATGCTGGAACTGAATTTCTCTTGTCCGCAGATGGCCCGTAAAGACGCTGGTCACCATGTTGGTCAGGATTTTCATGCCGTTGCCGGATTTACCGAAGTGGTGAAAAAGGCCTGTAACCTTCCCGTTATGGCAAAGATGACCCCAAATATCACCGACATGATCCCGGTTGCATTGGCTGCTAAAGAAGGTGGTGCTGACGCTATCTCAGCTATCAACACTATCAAGGCTATCACCGATATTGACATTGAGAATTTCACACCTCTACCCAATATTTTTGGTCATTCGGCAGCTACCGGATTTTCAGGGCCATCGGTAAAACCTGTTGCTTTGCGTTTTGTTTCCGACCTCTACAATTCAAAACCACTTGGCTTGCCCATCTCTGGTATTGGAGGTATCGAAACCTGGAAAGATGCTCTTCATTTTCTGTTGCTTGGTGCGACTAACCTTCAGGTTACAACTGGGATTTTAAGATATGGTTACCGAATTGTTGAAGATATGATTGAAGGCCTCACCGATTTTATGATTGATCATAATATTTCATCATTGGATGAAATCATTGGCAAAGCTGCCAGCAAGATTATCGACCCTTCGGATTTCAATACCCGCTACCAGGTTGTGTCGGTTATTGACCAGGATAAATGCATTGGCTGTGGACAATGTTACATCTCCTGCCACGACGGTGCCAACCAGGCTATCATCTTCGATGCTGAAAAGCGGAAAGCCAGTGTTGATGAGGAGCGGTGTGTTGGGTGTCTCCTGTGCAAGCATGTATGCCCGGTTTGGGATTGTGTAAGCTACAAACAAGTAGATACTTTGGAAACAAAACATGCGGCAGTATTTTAGTTGTGTTTTCTATTATTCTGAATAGTCACCCCGTGAATCCTATTGGGCAGAAGGGCTAATAATTTAAAAACCTGGTGTTTGTTAAGAGCAATTCACGGGATGACTATACGGGGAAACGTCATGTTGAATCAAAAAAAACCTCCAAGGTTTTGATAACCATGGAGGTTTAATTTAACCCCCATCCGCCCTTCGGGCACCTTCCCCCTTAATGGGGAAGGCCGGGAAAAGGGTTTGTTAATTAATCACCAACTTCTCGAAATGTACCCCATCATTGGTAGAGATCCTGATGAAGTAAACGCCTACAGGCTGGCTTGAAAGATCGAGCTTTTGTGGGAGGTCCATCTCGTTACTGATGACTTGCCCACCAAAAGGGTTATAGATAGTAACATCAACTGTTACGTCCATTCCTTCAATGTTGAAAATCCCATGTGAAGGATTAGGATAGATGCGGATACCTGTTCCTTCCAGGCCTGACAGGGTTTCCCCGATTGCCATCGGGGCTGTTAAAGTTATGTCTGTGATCGCCGACATTCCATTGATATGAAACTGGCCACTATTATCCAAACTTGTTTCATACTCCACTTCCATATCGAAAGTTTCTTTGGTGGATGGGCGGTATAGCTTGTAGCTGATATTTTCGTTTTCGATAAAACCATCAATTGCACCCGTTAAACCATCATCGCCATTTAGTGAGAGAGCGGTTTCATTACCGTTGTATTCAAGCAATCCGGTGCACAAACCCTGAGCTGTAAAGGCACCAATAATATCACCCGGTTGGACTACTTGTACCGCTCCCTTTGTTAGTGCCACAATATGAGTGGCTGGTGTATGATGGATATCTTTCCAGGGCGAAGTGTTTACAAATCCCACAGGACTTTCGATAACTGGGTTCCCACTTTTCGTGGAAAAGTTGATTGTGCCCGCCGAAGTTGTATAAACCCAATATGCGTTGCCCGGTTTGAGGACATATAGCGTATTTACGTTATAGAGTGGCCAGTAAACGCCACTGCCGCCAATAGCCTTGACAAGCTCAAAACCGATAAGCCCGGCAAAGAGATTTTCTACGTTGGCGTTTGTAGTGCTCAATACCGGGATAAGATCCCAGGTGGCATTGAGGCTTACGGTTTTATCTGAAACTTCATCGCCGCACATCCTTAGGTAAGCATCATCGATGACCTTAATTACGTAACCGCTGTATGCATCCCAGGAACCAAGTGTGTTTGTACTTGTGGATGGCCAATACATTCCGTTTAAGTTGTAGAGGATGGTAAGTGCACTGCCGAGAGGATCGAATAAATTTTCGGCATCTTTCTCGTAAGGTGAAACGTAGCTTGATACCCCGCTCCATCCATCGAAGATTGTCAGTTCCTGGCATTTATCCAGGGTTTCGTCGCCGCCACTGCCGTGGCCTCCGCCCTGGTAGCCGCCGCTATTATCAAATTGGCCATAGCTTAACGATGATATTAATACTACCATCAGCGCTATCATTATCTGTTTTATTGATTGTTGTGTTTTCATTTTTATTATTTTTTATCCTTTGGGGCATGTGCTTTGATCTTTCCATGGGCGTGATTCATTTGGAACTAATTGGTCCCAACGGTCTTTTCTTTTGATTTTCCTTTTTGAAACACACCTTGTATCAACGTATCCTGATTTAATATTTCCATTTATGTCTTTAAAGTATATTTTTGTATAACGACCAGTATAATCTTCAATAAAGCAAATTTCACACTTTATAACATCTCCCCAATCAAGTTTTCCAACTATCGGACTAATTGGAATTGGTATTTTTCGAACACTTAAATCTATACAACTATTATAATAAGTGTATGATGTATAATACTTAATGGAACGAACAGCCTCTAATATACTTTGAACACTTGATTTAATATCAACTAAAACAGAATAACTTGACATTGATGGAGATACTTTTGTATTAATTGCAAGAGAAAAATCGGATAATCCTGTATTGGAAAAAAATCCCTGAAATGGCAATTTTGGTAAAATAGGCTTAAAAGGTAATTTTGGTAAAATAGGTTTAAAAGGTAGGAAATCTGGCAGATCAGTTCCATGTGGACTATTTGACTTTTTAGGCCTTGGACAACACTCCGGAACTTTTTCTGGGCGTGGGCTAGCTTGTTTTGCTTTTTCAGGTTTTTTTTTGGTTTTCTTATTACCGGGGAGTTCATGTGGATGATTTGCCCTTGAGTCTACATCACCAACAAAACTGGTTCCGCTATTACTGGAATTAATTATTTTGTCTGAAATTGTTGAGAATATACTCGCACTCACTGATGAACCTTTATTTACAATATTAAACCGGCAATCATATTGTTTCCATCCTACTTTGATCTCGGTACACACCCGCGGACAAATTTTGATGCCGCCTGGCCGAGGTATGCTGTACTGCGTCCGGCACCAGCTATCCATATCACCCAAATAACCTTTTGGGCTATTATCGCAGAAAAAGGCACCTGAAAACCCATTGCATAGAGTCCCGGTAGATTGGTCATATACCCCTCCGGATCCTGAAAGAAAATGGTTGATATCAGAATCCCAATCATCGCTTTTAAAGGAAAACTGATCGTTCAACCATGTTCCGCTCAATTCCGGAATTCCAAAAGCATCAAACTGTGCTGAGGCCACTTCCTCCTGCGCAGATCCCGACTGGAGCGTTGAACTTTTAAAACCATTATAATGGTAAAATCCGGATTCCCCTGCCAAGATGTTAATGTTAATTCCAGGGCACCAGGAGACAATCGCATTTCCTAAAGTATCATATTCCTCCAGCAGATCATTTCCATCTGATTGATAAAACATCATATCTTCATTTACTTCCTTTGCAATTTGCTTTGAAAAATGACTATCATGTGGAAAGGCGCCACTTCTGTTGGGATAGGGAATTGTATAGTAAAAAGTGGTATTTCCATCAGGTAAACCTGCATTTGCCAGTTGGTTTTCATAGTTATATCCATAGTTTGTAACCAGGTCCCCATCTGTTTTTAATATCCGGTTCCCATTGTTGTCATTTTCAAATAGGAGGTTTCCGGCACTAATCAAGTTACCATCTGCACTGTAGTTGTAGGTTTCACTTAATCCATTTTCAGTTTTGGATGCTCTCCTGCCGGCGGGGGTGTAGGTATAGGTACGGATATTTCCGGAAGGCAGGTAAGATTCTTCCAGCAGTTGGTTTTCTGCATCATAACTAAAGGTAACCATACTTTCGTCTTCATGCAGCTCCAGAGTTTTATTTCCAACAGAATCGTATTCGTAATAAAACGATTGATAAATACCACCACCCTCTTCATGAACAACTTCGACTGTAAAACAATCATTCGCCGGATCTTCGTCCCCTTCTAAAAATGTACAAACCGTTAGTTGATAGCTCATTCCAGGCTCACTGAGATCAACAGTAAGGGGAAGAAGAAGTGGACCACCACCTACGGGAACAGGTTGATTTAGATATGCAAAAACCGGATCGTCATCATTTACACTTATGGAAATTCCGACCTCATATGCTGGCTCCGTACCATTATTCATTATCACTACTGTTACTGCTTCAGTGCTTGTAAGTCCAGGCCCTGAAATCGGAGAGATAATTTCGGAGATACCACAGTCATAAGTAGGTCCTCCTCCCTCTTCATGAAGCACAGTACTTGTCTGGCAATCGTTATCAGGGTTTTCATCCATCTCCATCAACGTGCAAACTGTTAGTTCATAGCTCATTCCCGGTTCACTGAGATCAACAGTAAAGGGAAGAAGAAGTGGACCACCACCTACGGGAACAGGTTGATTTAGATATTCAAAAACCGGATCATCATCATTTACACTTATGAAAATTCCGACCTCATATGCTGGCTCCGTGCCATTATTCATTATCATTACTGTCACCACTTCAGAGTTTGTAAGTCCGGGCCCTGAAATCGGCGAGATAATTTCGGAGATACCGCAGTCATAAGTAAGTCCTCCCCCGTTTTCATGAATAACGATGCTTGTTTGACAATCGTTATCAGGATTTTCATCCATCTCCATCAATGTGCAAACTGTTAGTTCATAGTTCATTCCCGGTTCACTGAGATCAACAGTCTGGGCAAAGATGTAATAAGTAACTCCACCCGATGGAATGTCCTCCTCCAGAAATTCAATTATTGGATATATCCCATTTATGCTGTAGGATATACCAAAGCCTGAAACGGTTTCTGTTCCGTAATTCATGACCTGTACCGCGACCGGCTCGTCACTGGTAAGCCAGGGCCCGGTGACGGGCACAAGAATTTCGGAGATACCGCAATCGTAGGTAAAATCAGATTCCTGCGAAGATTTCAGCTTTTTTGATCCCGGTGAAGTCACCACCTGCGTTACACGGTTGATTTCATCATAAGCGCTTGTTGTGATAATTCCATTTGGATAATCAACAGTAGTTTGATTGCCGACTGCATCATACTCAAAATTGGTAATCCTGCCCTGCTGATCAGTGACCACAACAAGCCGGTCCGCGTCATCGTACTCATAACTAATGCTGCCCGCATCAGTTAGAAGGTCAATGCGATTCCCCACAGGGTCATAGCTGTATTCAATTGTTTTGACAAAATCCCCATAATCGGTTTCTTCGGAAACAAGCTGGTTGAGCTCATCATATTCAAAAGAAATGGTTTCACCTATCCCTCCGGTATTCGATGTTTCAGTCAGGTTGCCAAGGTTATCGTAGGTATAACTTACACCCGTTTCATCGGGATATGATTTTTCGATCAAGCGGTTCAGGGCATCAAAAGTAGAGGTAACAGTGTTTCCATTGGGATCGGTCTGCGAAACCTGGTTCCCTAGTGCATCATATACAAATGATGATTGCAGCCCTGATGGAGATGTTAGCAATACCCTTCGGTTTAAAGGATCATATGCACTAATAATAACAATATCATCAGCATCAGCACTGGAAATGCGGTTACCCACAGGATCATACGCGTAAGTAGAAATAGAACCAAGGGCATCGGTCATACTTATCAATCGGTTCATTGGATCGTAGCTGTTGCTGGAAAGGTTACCGTTGGCATCTGTTTCGGTAATTAAGTTTCCTGCAGGATCGTAGCCGTAGGTTTCGGTGTGCCCCAGCGCATCGGTAGTACTGGTGATCCTGCAGCAATCATATTCCCAGGTAGTGGTGTTCCCGTTTCCATCAGTCATGCTAATGAGGTGTCCTGCCGGATCGTAGCCATTTGATTCGGTATTTCCGACAGGATCAGTCACATTTACAAGTCGTCCTATGGCATCGTATTCATATTCGGTGGAATTGCCGTTTTTATCTATCCGGTTAATCCGGTTGCCAAGGGGATCATACTCATATTCCTCCATAAATTCCAGCGGGTCAGTAACTTTAATCAATCGGCCAATTTCATCATATTCATATTCGGTTGAATTGCCGTTTTTATCTGTTGAACTCGTTCCGTTTCCCACTGGGTCGTATTCGTGTTCTTCGGTATTTCCATCTGGATCGGTTACCTTTACCAATCTACCTAATGCATCATACTCATATTCGGTGGAATTGCCTTTTTTATCTATCCGACTAATTCGGTTGCCAAGGGGATCATACTCATATTCCTCCATTAATTCTAGTGGGTCAGTTACCTTAATCAATCTACCTAATGCATCATACTCATATTCGGTGGTGTTACCATTTTTATCCATCCGACTGATTCGATTGCCAAGGGGATCATACTCATATTCCTCCATATATTCCAGCGGGTCAGTTACTTTTATTAATCGGCCAAGTGGATCGTATTCATATTCTTCGGTATTCCCGTTTTTATCTGTAGAGCTGGTCCTGTTTCCCAAAGGGTCGTATCCGTGTTCCTCGGTATTGTCAGAAGGATCAGTAACCCTGACAAGCCGTCCGAGTGCATCATACTCATATTCGGTGGTGTTACCATTTTTATCCATCCGACTAATCCGGTTGCCAAGGGGATCATACTCATATTCCTCCATAAATTCCAGCGGGTCAGTTACCTTAATCAATCGGCCAAGTTCATCATATTCATATTCTTCAGTATTGCCATTTTTATCTGTTGAACTTGTCCTGTTCCCCAATGGGTCATATTCGTGTTCTTCGGTATCTCCGAGCGGGTCAGTTAGCTTCACAAGCCTGCCATTGCTATCATATTCATATTCGGTGGAATTGCCGTTTTTATCCATCCGGCTGATTCGATTGCCAAGGGGATCATACTCGTATTCCTCCATGTATTCCAATGGGTCAGTTACTTTAATCAATCTACCCAATGGATCGTATTCATAATCTTCGGTATTGCCATTTTTATCTGTCGAACTGGTTCTGTTTCCCATCGGGTCGTATTCATGCTCTTCAGTATTTTCGTCGGGGTCGGTTAGCCTTACGAGTCGGCCATTGCAATCGTATTCATATTCTTCGGTATTGCCGTTTTTATCTGTTGAGCTGGTTCTGTTTCCCATTGGGTCATATTCGTGTTCCTCGGTATTTTCGGCAGGATCCGTTACCCTGACAAGTCTGCCCATGCAGTCGTATTCATACTCTTCGGTATTGCCATTTTTATCTGTTGAGCTAGTCCGGTTTCCTGCAGCATCGTATCCGTGTTCTTCGGTGTTTCCTGTAGGATCAGTCACCCTGACAAGCCTGCCATTACAGTCGTACTCGTAGCTTGTCGGGTTCTCGTTTTTGTCAATAATTTCAATTCTGTTTCCAAGCGGGTTATATTCATACTCCTCGGTGTTTCCGGCAGGATCAGTTACCCTGACAAGACGCCCCATGCAGTCGTATTCATATTCTTCGGTATTGCCGTTTTTATCTGTCGAGCTTGTCCGGTTTCCAACAGCATCGTATCCATGTTCTTCGCTGTTTTCGGCAGGATCAGTTACCCTGACTAATCGCCCAAGCGCATCATATTCATAACTTGTGGGGTTCTCGTTTTTATCGGTAATCTTAGTCGTGTTTCCAAGCGGGTCATATTCGTACTCCTCGGTATTTCCAAGCGGATCGCTCACCCTTACAAGCCTGCCCATGCAATCGTATTCATATTCTTCGGTATTGCCGTTTTTATCTGTTGTACTCACCCTGTTCCCTGCAAGGTCATACTCGTGTTCTTCGGTATTTCCGTGGCAATCTGTACTCGAAATCAGCCTGTTTCTGAGGTCATATTCATAATTGGTGGTGTTGTCATTGGCATCGGTTTCCGCGATTACATTACCGGCTTCATCATACGAAGTGGTAGAAACATCTCCCATTGCACTGATGCGTTCAACAGCACTGTTGAGCGGATCGTATTCGTAATCTGTTTGACATCCATTGGGATCTTCCGTATGTATCAGGTTTCCGTTCTCATCGTATTCATAAGCAGTTTGCCCTCCAAGCGGATCGGTGCGAAAAAGGCGCTGATTAGAAACATTATATTCAGAAGTACTTGAACAACCATTTTTATCGGTAAACTCAATAAGGTTCCCAACTCCATCATAGGTGGATGTTTCCGTATTTTCAAGTGGGTCGGTGAGGTTAATCAAATTCCCGTAATCATCATAGGTAAACGTTGTGGTACAAAAGTTCCGATCAGTAAGGCTGATAACATTTCCTGCAAGATCGTATTGATAGGTTTCTATATTTTCGAGGGCATCGGTTTCGCCGATCAGGTTCCCGCTTTCATCGTAGGCATAAGTAGTGAAGTTTCCATTTTTATCTGTAAAAGAAACCATTTGATTATAGATATCTTCATATACGTAAAGCTCACTGTTTCCGAGGCAATCGATAAGGCTTAATAAATTGCCACGGTCATCATAAGTACAGCCGGTGGTAAAACCGTTTTCATCGGTAAAGCCAATAATATTGTTGAAGTCGTCCCAGGTATATGAAATAAAACTTTCGTCGGGGTATTGAATGCTGCTGATCCTTTCCGCGAAATCGAAAGTATAGCTTGTAGCTCTTTCAATTGAAGAGACAATTTCGGTAACTGTTGTTACACCATAAGTACTGTAATCGAATGTTTTGCTCGTACCTTTTGCCCCGCTGCCCATTTCCAAAACAGCCTTGTTTTCGTTGTACGAAATATTGAAAGTATTTGAGCGGGCATCAGTAATTTCTGTAATGTTTCCCCAATCGCCATATGCATATTCAATGGTATTTCCGAGCGCATTGGCAAACTCTGTCATTAACCCGAATTCATTGTACTGAAACGAGAATGCCCGGTTTGGTGAAGTATTCGGATCGGTGATTTCGGTGAGGTGGCCTTCGCTCCAAACCAGGTTGACCTGTCTTCCCGAAGCGTCAGTTATGGTGCATAATTCACCATCAGTGTATGAAAAAGAAAGCGTATTCCCATTTCTATCTACTACTGAAGTGATCTTTTGATGCAGTGGATCATCGAAATAGTATTGCATCCCAAACTTTGTCCTGAGCAGGTACTGCCCCGGGAGATACTCGGTGAGGTGATCATATACACCTTTGGGCGGATCATAAGCAGTACCATTCCAGGTGAATGCATCTTTTCCCCCATCACCTTTTTCGACAACGATGGTATCGTTCCTGAAATAATACTGCAAGTTGTAAGTAAAAGTCCAGCCATGCCCATAGCCCCAGTCGTGCATTGTCCTTCCGCTGTTGTACGCGAACGTGATGTCAATGGAAGGGCCGCGTCCGGGGATGTATAGGTCGGCGCGCTGGTAAAAGAAATTACCGGTGAAGATGTTTACCTGCATTTCAGGCAAAGGGCCGGTTTCGTTAGGTTTGGTTATTTCAGTTGCCTGTGCAGGCAGGGATAGCAATGTAACTATCATGCACAAAACAATGAGCCAGGTAATAGTATTGATATT
>Ga0208900_1001559_pt1 | contig 11922 bp, 7 predicted proteins | sample AntAceMetag02UKK_FD_184763 | JGI IMG/M metagenome (GOLD analysis project Ga0208900, IMG submission 184763) | Saline lake microbial communities from Ace Lake, Antarctica - Antarctic Ace Lake Metagenome 02UKK (SPAdes) (version 2) | ecosystem: Environmental > Aquatic > Non-marine Saline and Alkaline... | reverse complement strand
AGAAAATCTCTGGGATTGGGCGAAGGAAATCTGCTGTCGGAAATTCCTGATATGCAGAGGTCTGTGCGGCGCTATTTATGAGGGTTTTTATCCGCTGTTTTTGCTGGTTTTTAGACCGCTGGTTACAAATCCGGGCAAAGAGCTGCGACAGTAGTGGCAGATTTACTTACTGTTGCTAGAGGTGCTGCCAGTGTAAGAGAACATCATGATCTCAACTCATTAATTCAGGAATACCTTGATTCTCCCGAATATGAAAAGCTTAAGTCGTTACATCCAAATATAACGTGTCACCAGCATTTTACAGCGACACAATCTGAGCTTCTTTGTTCGCCTGTACATATAAAAAAGTGTCTTATGAATCTGGTAACAAATGCAGCTGAGGCCATTGCTGGAAGTGGGGAAGTTACCGTTTCTACATACAATACTCAGATTACTGCTGCGGACAGCATAAATAACAATCTCGAAGAAGGTAGTTATGTCGTGCTCAGTATACAAGATACCGGTTCCGGTATTTCCAGTACTGATGTGGTGCATATCTTTGAGCCATTTTATACCCAAAAGGTAATGGGAAGAAGCGGTACTGGCCTCGGTCTTACAGTAGTCTGGAACACTATGGCGGATCACAATGGAAAAGTGCTTGTAGAGAGTGACGAGAATGGAACTTGCTTTCAACTCTATTTCCCCGTCAGTGAAAAAAAATTAGTTATTCAAGTCAAGAATGATAAAGCAGAAGAAAGGTATCATTTCAGTGAGCATATTCTAGTTGTCGATGACGAACCGCATTTGAGAGATATAGCCAGCCAGATGTTGCGAACGATGGGGTGCAAGGTTGACTCGGTTAGTTCAGGTGAGTTGGCTGTAGAATGTGTTAAGAATAATCCGGTCGACTTGCTATTGTTAGACATGCTAATGGAACCTGGTATGAATGGACTTCAAACGTATGAAGAAATAATTAAGCTCTATCCAAATCAAAAAGCAATCATTGTCAGCGGGTTTTCGGAAAGTGAGGATGTCAAGGCGACACTTCGACTTGGTGCTAGCGGATTTATCAAAAAACCGTATTCAATGAATCAACTTGGTCGGGCGGCAAAGGAGGCGTTAAACAGCTGATTACATCAGTTTCGAAAGTAGTCCGAACATTATCGGAAGGAATTGAGCTTCTTGCTGCCAATCGCTGTCATTTGTTTGTCGCTCTCACTTAGAATTACCGCTTTTTATCTGATTCTGACTTCTTGAGGGATTAATCGTCAAAGTATTCTGGAATCTGAGAATCAGGAAATATCTCAAGTTTCATATATTTCTTAATAATTACCCTGCGACTATTGCTCTTAACATTTGAATTTTCAGCCATTTTTGTCTGTCATTCCCGCGGAGGTGGGAAGCTAGGGGAGGGGGGCACGAAACTGGATCCCCGCCTCCGCGGGGATGACACATCTGCTCACTTGTAATTCTTATGCTTTATCAGCGTATTACGCCTCAAATAGGTGACGTTGGCTGAGTTTCATACATAATCAGAATACTTTTTGTCATAATTACTACTATGTTTTATTATACGAAACGTTTGCTACATCTTTTATACCACTGAGAAATATGTCACAATCTTCCCCTCCCCCCCCAAAAAAAAACAAAAAAATAACCGGAATAATGTGGGGTTTATTTATTAGCCCTTGGAAGGGTAATGTAATGTTAGGATAAGCTGTACAAAAGGATACAAAAAATAAAATATTCCACCGCAAGTGGAGGGGTATTAGACACAAGCTTTGTAATAAAAAAGATATCGTGTGGTGACTACGGTATCACTCATTTACATCTATGTACTCACTGTAGATATACCCTTTCATCCCCTTATACTGCACTTCAATAAAATCTTTCTCCTTTCCCAAAATTTCAATTATTATTCCAGGAGATACATCGATAACGGTATCACTAAAGATTGAGGCAGTCATCATAATTGATGTCTCTTCGTTAACAGTTCCCATTTTTACGGCAAGCCCGTCTATTTGAAGGGGGGCATGTTCTTGTTTTACCTCTACTTCAGCTGTCAGATTTGGAACAGGTGGTGGAACCGAAACTGGTTCTTCTACCTTTGGTACCTGTTGAGCGGGCTTTGAGAACGCAATTCCCTTACCAGACAGAAGAAGTTTTTGAGTTGTTGCATCAGCACGACCAGTTACTTCATGATTGTTCTCTTTTTGGAATGCCTTGAGGGCTGATTCTGTCTTTCTCCCTAATATGCCGTCGATAGGACCAGGATTATATCCTTTGCGAATCAGTTCATTCTGAATAACCTGAACATTTCTATTAAATCTGGCATCACTGAGTGAAAGATTGGATTGAGAGTTTGCATCACTCGGTAAAGAACTGGGAGGCGGATTTGTATCTATGGTTGTCTTCACACAGCCTCCCCAAATAAAACAGAAAGAAACTAGTGCTATACATTGAAACACAATGCGTTTATCTGGTACTATTTTAAAAATTTTTAGTTGCACTTCACAAAATCTCCTTGTGGATTATTGGGTGTTTTTAGTCTGAATCTTATCTGATTATGCTACCTATACTGCTATCTTTGTACTTTTTCTAATGAAACACGTAACAAAAAAAATATTGATTACGTGCAAAACTTAGCTGTTAAATATACACACCATGTAACATGCTGAAAATATGGATAATTGCGGGGGGCCGCCCCTGCGGACGATATTGTTCGGGACAACGTTCCCCTCCCAATCGCCCGAAAGGGCGGGTTCCGACACATCCCCTAAAATAGTGGCTGGGTTTTATGGGGAATCAGAAAAAATTTACATACTATTGTTTATATTTGGAAAGCATTTTTCGTAATGCAGAGTCCAAAGTGACACCATTTTTTTCTAGACACAAGAGTACCTGTTCCACATTTTGTGCTCCGGTTAGAGTGAACCTCCACACTTTTCCACTCTCAAGATGGATTTCAAGTTGAGGATCATTACGAGAAGCACTGAGTAACGTAGGCCCCATGGCCCGCCAATTTAATATACTGATAATAAAACCAAATCTGATCAGCCATTTCGATGGGCTCCATGCCCCTAACTCTGCTGAGCGTATCTGCCCTAAAGAGAGGCGCTCTGTGCCACTTGGGGAAAAACGAGTAAGGTACCCATTCGAACAATGTAGTCCCAATCCAGCATAACGGGCAGCAATTCTGAACATATAAAAGCCAAACAGTGTAAAAGCCCACAGGCCCATCGTGATAAGAATAAGGTTACTCGAAAAAAGAGTCAAAATTCCTCCTGCGGCCGCAGACATCCCAACCATCAGTCCCAAAACATAAAATCCCGTTACCATCATCAATGCCACGATATCAGGTCCAATCACCGCACTGAAGCCAGCTCCATAGCATAAAGTATTTTTTGTAAATCGATGCCGTGGCAAAAGCATATAGCATAAGATCCCGGCTATTAACAGAATCGGACTCCAGGGACTATATGGATGTTTATAGAAGTATGGGGCGTCGTTGAACTTATAATCTCTTGGAGTTAGCTGACGAATTCTCCGATAATTATTACCCTGCCCGGCATCAGAGACAAGATAAAGCATTTTTAACTGGTATACAAAATGAGGAATAACCTTCTGGAGCTGTGGCATTCCTGGCTTTATGTACCCTCTACTCTGAGACTCTACTGCATCAGCTATTGCCATCCATTGACCATCTGTAACAACAAGCACCCTGTCCTTAGTCTCTTCGGCTATATAGTCGCCCAAAGATTGATTCTTATGCTTCCAGGAGTATGGATGACGATCTAGTTCTCTCTGGAAATCAGGTTTGGCAATACTGTATAGTGTAGCTGAAGGAGCAACCATTGTTGAAACGGCTGCAAGGGTAAAAAGAATGAGGAGTAAGCGTCTTAATAATTCCATAAAATATGCAAGTCTTATTGATTGTAGAGTATTATGTCAAACGTAACAGTTACGTTTCTTGGCTAATCCAATAAGCAAGTTACCTATTTGATTTAAAAGCTGCAATATCTAATCCTTGCTGGTTACATCAAAAAAAATGGTACTCACCCAAATCTAAGAGGATGCCCATTTTTTTAGAATTTTAAGCTGAGCAGAGTCATAATCTCGGCCCAATATATATTTTTTTTAAAGCACGCCAGAGGTGTTTGGGAATCTGTTGGCTCCATACCATGAGGTCCCCACATGTCAAATGATAGGATATCGCTTTTCCGTATACAAAAATTGCTAGGGGTTTCAGCAAGAATAGTTGCTAGATCCATTTCAAGATAACGATTAAACCAAGTCATGCCGGCAGAAATTGTCCGGTACTGTATCATTTATACCATCAGCCCCAAGAACGATAAATTTCTGATCTTCAATGGCTAGTAAAAAAAAACACTGTTATGAATTTCTGTTTTTCGTATGCTACGTTTTCCAAAAGCACTATGTGCAACTGCCAATGGATCATTTGCTGCTGTTTTCTCAATATGAACTGTAATTTTTTCTAGATATGAGAGATTCTGATTTACTAATTACCGGCACTATTTGTATTTTATCGTATTTAGCAAAAAATGATTCAATATTCCCATTGTTACAACAAGTTATTTTGTCCTTTGGCTTTTGTTGTTCTGGTACAGGTTCTTCTGGTACTGCAGGGAGTGACATTCGTGTTTCACTCCTTTATACTTCCTTCTACGAACGTACCCGTGTAAGATCTGATTTTCTTGCCGTTTTTGTATCATTCCATAATGCCCTCATTATCTCTTTGCCATTTTTGAAATCACCGTCATACCAACTTTGTTATGGAGGACGGAAACAGACCTGAAGGCCAGTGTTCCTGGATGAAAGTTATAGTCAAGCCCCCCCCCAACCGTTGTAACTTAAAATTGATACTCCGAAAATTGGTATGTATCTGGAGGATTGGGGAAGCGATGCAATGAGTAGGATAACGGGAACACGTATGAATTTTTATGTATGGATTGCTTCGCAGATAAGTGAGATACTTATTGAGGATGTTGGAAATTGAATATCTTACGGTTTCCTATAAACATTACAATATGTTAGAAAATAACAATTAATGAGTCATGTGACGGAACTTCAATTTTATAAGGAAGGCGAAGTTAGAAAAAATAAGAAAGGAGAGACAATGAATTGGTATATTAAAGTGCTAAAGAATTATGCAGTTTTTAGTGGACGGGCCAGACGCAAAGAGCTTTGGTATTTTTTTCTGTTCAATATAATTGTTAGTGCAGTTCTAGGAATTATTGATGGCACGACAGGATCTTTTGGTATTGAAGGTGGAGGTGGGCTTCTTACTGCAGTTTATGCGCTTGCTGTTTTTATTCCAGGTATGGCAGTTGCGGTGAGACGGCTCCATGACACTGGTCGAAGTGGTTGGTGGGGATTACTTGCACTCATTCCAATAATTGGACCAGTTATACTGGTTGTCCTCTTTATGTTAGATGGCAAACCAGAAAGTAACCAGTATGGGGAAAATCCGAAGGCAACAATCGAATCCACTTAAAAAATAAATGCCGTCCCGCTGCGCGTGACGGCATTGCCTAGAGCTGAGCGGGAATCGCTCCAACGCTATGATGCCTGAATCAATATACTGTCAAAATCAACTATGACATCTTCCAATACTATATTTTATCGTCATTTTTTCTTTGTCGCTGCCATCTCCTTTCTTTTTTGGGCGGTATCTCTCACTTCGGCTGGAGCCAATGAGTTAGATTTAGCTATAAGTGATTTTAAAGCAAAAGGGGGTATTGTCAATAAGAACACCTTGTCCACACTACGGAAAAACAATGACATAATCCAAAAATTGGCAGAAAGTGGGAAGATTAAAGATGATGTTTTCCAGAAGTTGCAGAAAGATTTTGCGAAGTTCAATAAAGGAGTAGCTGACAGAGCAGCAGAAGCTGCTGGCTGTAACAATAAATCCCAGCTTTCAGATGGTAAGGCCACACCTGCTACTGATTCTGACTTTATTTTAGAAAACGCTAATCCTGACAAGCCAATGAGTTACGAGAAAATTAAAAAAGCTCGTACGCGATACAATGAACTTATGAACGAGGAGCTTGGCACTACCAAAATAGATTATGCAAAAAAATTAGACACAGATTTAATGGCCAACCCAAAAGGTATGACAGATGCTGAGTTCAAGAAAGTAGCCAAATTAAACAATGATGCCTACACACGGCCTGGTGCCGCCACCGCAGAAGATAAGATGCGTATCCATAAAGAAGAGTTGAAAAACTATAGGAAGTCAGGGGGAAAAGGCAAGAAACCAAAGTTACAGCTAACTCCTGAAGAGATTGGCGCCTACCAGGATGAAATGAATGATTTTGTAAAGAAAAAGAAATTAAAAATCAATAAATTAAATAAAATGAGAGGTGCCAAAAATTTATCGTCTAAGCAATTAGACGATATAGCATCAGAACTCAAAATTGCACAGCAGCGACAGGCAAAATATCGTTCTCGGCTAAAATCAATAACTGCTATTGAGGAAAGTACCATCTCGGGAAAAACTGCTTCAGTAAAATCAGAACCATCTGTTACAGAAAAAGCAGCCGATCGTTCCGTGAAAAAACAAGGTATGAGTGCAGAAAATTCTGTTAAAAGTAACAAAAACAAGTCAATAGCTAGTTCAAATCTGAATGATCATCTAACTGCTCAGGCAAACTCAGACGCTGCCTTAAACAAAGCTAAAGGTGCTATCCAAAGCAAAGGCCCGGCAAGAAAAAGTTTTATAGATAAAGCCGCAAAAATTGCCAGCCAGCTTCCACCTGATCAACAGGGGCAATTTATAGATAAAATAAAGAAACTAGGTGATCCTGAGCTGGCAAAACAAGTTACAACTCAATTACGAAAAAACAATAGCCGTTTTAACAAAACTGTTCGACGATCAGCAAAGCTTGCAAGTCAACTCTCACCAGCTGACCAAAAGAAATTCGTGGCAAAAGTTGAAAGTAAATATGGAGCTAAAGCCGCGAAAAAACTTACCGCAGAGCTTCATACGATTGAATACAATGGCACAAAAAATAGAATCATACGTGGTTCCCAAGGTGCTAAAGAAATCGCGGGTAAAGCTATGAAGGTTATGGGCACAGCAATAATGGTTACCTCCGGTTTAAGCCTTGGCCAGGATATTGTTGATGTGATTAATGGTGATATGCCGGTAGAGCAATTATTAGATAAAGTGGTGGCGATATCAAGTTTTGGAGTTGTCCCACTGGCGGTGGCAGTTGCCGAGGAAAGAGAACAAAGCATTGGGGATTGGGAAGAAACCAAAAATATTCTTGAAAGGGCTCAGCGAACAGAAGACGAAGGTCGGTGTATACAAATTGCAAAAAAATTACTGGAATATGGTGTAGATAAAAAAGAAATTGAACAAATTATAGATGCTGTTCTCGAAGGTGACGAAAAAGGACTATACAAAAAACAGCGCGAGTTACATAAAAAAAATATTACTTTTACTGTTCCACCAAAACGTATTGTTATTCCACCTGGTGACATTGGACCAGTAGTAGAACGATTAATATCCACGGCAGAAACTGCTGGAAATATAGTCGTCAAATTACCAGCGGGGTTATGGCACGAATTAAAACGAGCCGGAAAATTTGTCTTTATAGGAGCACCAGGGCTTATACGAAAAGCGCAGGAAATGACCAATGAGGATTGGGTAGGCATTGCGGGAGAGGCAGCTGATACACTAGATGCGTTGGGAGCTCAACAAAAACAACACATAACAGATTTAAAGGAAAAAATAATATGGGAACGATACGCTGATAGTTTAAAAGACGAACTTGAAAAAGCTGAACTTACACATCAAGATCACGGTATTTATATTCGTCTGCGCAGACTGGGTGCTTCACCAAAAGAGGCAAAAAAAGTCATAAAGCTTATACGTGGTGAGGTCAAAAATGACAAAAAATTGGCTCGGGATTTAATAAAAAAAATACAATCCAGACAACAGGCTGAGCAAGTAGAGGCAAATAAACAAGCAATATTATCTGAGAATAACGCTGCTGCCAAAAATCAAAGCAGGACTTCTGAGAAAGACTCTTCAAAAGATAATGTTTTAGTGACTGTCGAAAAAGATACTAAGGCTCCTTTTGAAAAACTTGCAAAAGAGGTGGGTTCGAACAATAAAAAAGAAAATGTTAAATCGTCGATACCTTCAGATGACACAACAGCAGATCATGCTGGTATAAAGGATACAACCAAAGAAAAAAGTGTTAAACAAACCCAAAAGAGCGCAAGTTTGAATCCTCCAGGCTGCTTTCAGAATTCGGACGACACCATCAATGACGAATTTGGGAAGCTAGTTAAACAAGCCGCTGAAAAGCAAAGAAAGAAAAACGGTCCAGTGCTTGTTGATGTTGAGAATGGCAAAACTGATGCGGAAAATGAACTTGACTCAGCTAAAAGACCAGTTGAGCTAGATGAATCGCCAACTCCCTCTGGCCACCTTTCTAAAAATGGTTTAAGCATTGTTGCTGAACCCGATATTCCACCCGGACCAGGTAGCTCTATTGAACCCACGACCCCTGCGTCAGGGGATAGTCGCCCGGATACGCCAAAGACTCCAGAAACCATAGAAAAAGCCACCTCCCTGCATTTGAGACTTGTTACGCAACCAGCTAAATCAGTTTTGCAGCTAGGAGAAACTGTTAAAATTTTGGCATGCGTTGACAATTCCCCATCAGATCTCCTCTTCACTGTACCTTTGGAATACACCTGGCATGGACATGATTCCGCTGATGGTGGGGTTGCCTTGGTAACGTCTGATGAACCTGGAGTTAAAATAATTTCAGTGTCTGTCACAGGCAAAGGGAAAAGAGGTACGTCTGCTAAGGCTATGCTATCTTTGAAGTTTGGTACTGTTGATGTGATTGTAACAGAGTATCCCCGTGGCCCTGTTACAATGGGAGAGAATGTACCCCTCAATGCCAAAGTACAAATAGAGAATAAAAAGGGGGAAAATATATCCTACTTATACCAGTGGCAGCCTCATCCTAAGGTAAAGTTCAATCCTTTTGAGACAACGGAAGGAGGAACTTTTGCAAGTTTTGATACACCAGGAACATATAAGGTCTGGGTTGATTTATATCAAAAGTCTTCCTCCGGTATGAAAAAGATTGCTGAATCAAAACAGGTTGAGATTACGGTTCAAGGTTTAGATATCACGTTAAGTAGTAATCCGGCATCACCTATGGTTGGAGAGGAAGTAACTGTCAAGGCAGCGATAAAACAAAAAATTGATCCGAAACTGATGCGTTTTGTCTGGGAAAGTAAAGGGAATATTAAGAAAGGTTCACCATCTGCAGATGGTCAAAGCTATTCTTTTATAGCTGTGGATACGCAACCAGTAAGCATTTCCTTACGAGCCCTGGCAAAAGAAGATGATCTTCAAGAATTGGCCAATGAATCAGCAACAGTTACTGCTCAAAAATATGAAGTGAGCGTCAGTCAACCTAAGCGTCGTGGCCCGCCTCCCCGCATCTGGGATCCAAAAAAGAGGGAAATAGTTGATCAACCTCAATGGGTTGCAGTATTTCAGCATGCTGATGTTCAAAGCACATTATCACCAAAGCCGCCTGGCAAAGTGAATTATCATTGGTCTGCAAGTCCTGATGGCTGCACTGTTTCGGCGCCCTATAGTGCCAACACTGGCTTGAATGCACATAAGAAAAATTCTTATCAGCTGCTCGTTCAAGTAACTGATAAGAATAATATTGTCCTTGGCAAAGGAACAGGAACTTTTACAGTTTCCATTTCTCAACGAGATCTTGATGTTGCTAAAGAGAAAGCTTCCGATCAGAAAAAAGCTAAAGAGTTACTGAAAAATGGTCGTGCATTATGGGAACAGGGAAAATTGCAGGAGGCTATTTCCCAGGTTGTCAAAGCTCAAAAGATTGTTGGTAAAGACGTGGAGATTAGTAAAGTATTACAGGGAATGCAAAAGCAGAAACAGCAATTTGATGACAAGTTACAACAGGCTGTGGATTTGATACAGCTGGATACGTTCAAAGATGCAGAAAAAGTTCTTTCTGCGGCAGCAACAATTAATGATAAGTATATAAAATATAAACAAACACTTCAGCAATTAGCGGATGCAAAAAGCAAGTGGATGACCCAACTATTGAAGAAGGTCGAGAATCTTTGGAATGGAGGGCATCTGGAAGAGGCCATTTCTGTTTTGAAGAATGGTAGTGAACAAGTCTCCAATCATAAGAAAATAACTAACCCTCTCAAAATTTTAATTAAGCAAAAAGAACATATTGATGCCAAACTCAAACAGGTAGTTGATTTAATTGCCAATGAAAAATTAGATGAGGCGGAGAAGGTTCTTGTGGGTGCGGCGAGTATCAGCGAAGAGTATGAACAATACAAAAATATTCTGCAACAGTTAAACAATGCCCAAAAAGCAGCTGAGGCAAAAGAGAAAGAGGAAAAACTTGCTAAACAACTGTTGGAAAAAGCGAAATCTTTCTGGGAGGATGGACAATTAAAAGAGACAATAGCCGTATTGCAGGTTGGCAGTAAGCAGTTTGCTAACAATAAGAAGATCGCTCAAACACTGAAAATAACACTAAAGCAGAAAGAAAATATTGATGCCAAACTTCAAAAGGCAGATAGTTTAATACAGCAGACTAAGTTTGAAGAGGCAGAGAAGAATCTTTCCGCTGCAGCCAGTATTAATGACAAATATTCAAAATATATACAAACGCTCCAGCAGTTAGTCGATGCACGAAAAGAAGACGCGGCCAAGGAAAAATTAAAGGATAAAGCAGCCGCTCTTCTGCAACAGGCAAAAAAGATGTGGAACCAAAAAGAATGGAGTGCTGCCATTTCATTGGCGAAAAATTCAATAACGATTCATCCGGATAATAGGGGGGCTGTTCAGCTTCTGCAAAAATGGCAACAAGAGCACGCTGTTTTTAAACAAAAACGAGCCGGGTTTGTCACAGAAGGAAATGTTGCGGAGCAACAAAAGGATTTAGTCCAGGCAATATCCTCATTTCAACAGGCACTACAAATCCGTCATGCACAAACCCTGGCTGACCATATTGAACAGCTAAAGAAACAGCAACAAGATCAAAACAGAGCTGAGAAAAAATTCAATTCATTATTGCAAAAATCAAAAAGTGCTGCCAGTAATAAAGATTTTATTCTTGCGTTAACCATGATCGGAGAAGTGTTGTTAATAAAGCCTGAACATGCAGAAGCTCTGAAATTGCAAAACTCATGGCAGCAACAACTGCACGATAAAGAACAAAAGAATACGTTTGATAAACTCATCGCGAAAGGGTATCGCCATGAACAAAATAGTGAATTGGCTTTGGCAATTCAATCCTATTCTGGAGCATTGCAAATACGAAGCGATAAGAAAATTACTGATCATATAGAGGAACTGCGCAAACTCTTTTTAAAGAGAGAACAAGACCGCAGGGAAGAATCTAGAAAAGCAGAACAGAGGGATACATTTGATAAACTTATTGCGAAAGGATATCGCCACGAACAAAATAATGAATTGTCTGCGGCAATTCAATCCTATTCCGAAGCATTGCAAATATGGAGTGATCAGAAAGTTGCTGATCATATAGAGGAGCTTCGAAAACGATTGCTAAGTAAGAATCGAGGACGCGTAGAGGAGTCTGAACAAGCAGAGCTTGAAGCACGCAAGATCAGGCATGACAAAGTTAAGAAGGATACGTCCCTATGTGTCAGAATAGTTTGCACCTCAAATATTTCAACATATAACAAATGGGCGAAGTGAGAATTAACAGTGTCAAAACGCTACTCAGAAGAATTCAAGGAATCAGTAATCAAAAAGATGATGCCTCCCAATCCGAAATCCATTTCACAATTATGTAGTGAGACAGGAGTTTCAGATGTTACACTCTATAAATGGAGAAAATCATATAGAAACAAAGGGGTGGCTGT
>Ga0208900_1001551_pt1 | contig 11966 bp, 7 predicted proteins | sample AntAceMetag02UKK_FD_184763 | JGI IMG/M metagenome (GOLD analysis project Ga0208900, IMG submission 184763) | Saline lake microbial communities from Ace Lake, Antarctica - Antarctic Ace Lake Metagenome 02UKK (SPAdes) (version 2) | ecosystem: Environmental > Aquatic > Non-marine Saline and Alkaline... | reverse complement strand
CCGGCACCCTGCTGAATGCGCTTGCTTTTTATTACAAAGACAACGAAGATATTGCACCTGCCCTGGTTCACCGCATCGATAAGGACACCTCGGGTGTGCTGCTGATAGCTAAAACTGAATTGGCACAAACCCGTCTTGGTAAACAATTTTTCGATCATAGCATCGACCGTACCTACAAAGCATTGGTATGGGGTGAACCAACTCCGGCTGAGAGAACCATAACCGGGAACATTGGCCGCAATCCTAATAACAGGCTTCAAATGTTTGTTTTTGAAGATGACGAACTGGGACGACATGCCGTAACACATTACAAAAATATCGAGCGTTTTGGCTATGTCACCCTGGTAGAATGCCAACTGGAAACAGGTCGCACGCACCAGATCAGGGCGCATTTTAAATACATCGGCCACCCATTGTTTAATGATGCACGCTATGGCGGCGACCAGGTACTCAAAGGAACCACATTTACGAAATATAAACAATTCATCCAGAATTGTTTTCGGATTATCCCCAGGCAGGCACTACATGCTGCGTCTCTGGGTTTTGTTCATCCTATCACAAATAAGAATATGTTTTTTGAAAGCCCACTGCCAACTGATATGCATGATGTCCTCGAAAAGTGGAGGCACTATACCCGGCATAAGGGTTTGTTTGAAGATGAGTAGGGGAATTGGAGTATTGGAGAAATGGAGTTCTGGAGGTGTGATCGGATATCGGTAGTTGGTAATAGGTTATCGGTAGTCAGTGATAGGTTATCGGTAGTCAGTGATAGGAAAATAACTTGTCTTGTCGATGGTGGTCAAACTCATACATCAAACAATCGTTCATCGTAAACCAGGGCCGCTATCCACCGGGGCTCGCATCCCATCAGTTAAGGGTTTAATATAATTGGGCTTTTCCCAAAGGGATTCCGTTGGAAAGCCCAAATAACCAAGATTTGGGATAAAGCCCATTAAAGTAAATGAGCCTTCAATCTCCGGGCTAAAGCCCGGAGTTAGTCAGATTTCAGGTTGTTTTCACACAGCCTGATCAAGGCGGGGATTAAATTGATTCTCAAGGTTAAAGATTTTTTAAATTTTTGTAAAATTCACCATAAAAAAAAAGCTGCCCCGTAAACGAGGCAGCTTTCAATATTTAGAAACCCTTAGCTACTGCTATTTCTTCTCCTCTTTACCCTCTTTGGGTTCTTCTTTCTTCTCTTTCTTCTCTTTCTTCTCTTCCTTAACTTCAGCTTTAGGGTCTTCTTTCTTCGTTGCAGCTTTCTTCTCTTCTTTCACTTCTTCCTTCACTTCTTCTGCTTTTGGCGCTTCTTTCTTCTCTTCCTTCACTTCTGCCTTTGGCTCTTCTTTCTTCTCTTCTTTCACTTCTTCCTTCACTTCTTCTGCTTTTGGCGCTTCTTTCTTCTCTTCCTTCACTTCTGCCTTTGGCTCTTCTTTCACTTCAACCTTTGGCACTTCTTTCTTCTCTTTCTTCACTTCAGCCTTAGGTTCTTCTTTCTTGGCTTTAGCTTTCTTCTCAACAGGCTTTTCTTCCTTTACCTCTTCAGCTTTTGGCTCTTCCTTTACCTCAACTTTTTTTGCAGCCGACTTAGCCTTTTTCTCTTTCTCTTCCTGCTTCTTGGCATAAGTTTCAAGCTTCTCGCGTGCTTCCTGTTCCATGTTGGATTTTAGTTCAGCAAGGCCGCCTATATCACCAAAGGTTGTCCTTTCAAGGTTATCCTTGATCTTTCTAACCGATTGCGTGGTATTACGCTGTTGCGTTTTTTGCTCTTTGTCTTCCTTAGCTTTTTCAGCATATTGTGTATCCTGGAAAATGCGTGAGTGCGAAAGAATGATCTTCTTGTTTTCCTTCGAGAATTCAATCACCTTGAAATCGTTGGTTTCATCAACCTTGATCATGGTGTTGTCTTCCTTCTGCAAATGGCGTGTTGGTGCAAATCCTTCAACTCCGTAAGGCAGTGTTACAACCATACCTTTGTCGTTGGAACTGGCAACGGTGCCTTTGTGGATTGAACCTACTGTAAATACGCTTTCGAAAACATCCCATGGGTTCTCTTCGAGTTGCTTGTGGCCGAGGCTGAGCCTACGGTTTTCTTCATCAACATCAAGAACAACCACTTCAATCTTCTCACCAATCTTTGTAAATTCAGCTGGATGCTTGATTTTCTTCGACCATGAAAGGTCAGAAATATGGATCAGGCCATCAACGCCTTCTTCAAGTTCAACAAAAATACCGAAGTTGGTAAAGTTACGTACGGTAGCAGTGTGCTTCGATCCAACAGGATACCTATCTTTGATGTCTTTCCATGGATCAGGGATGAGTTGCTTCATACCCAGTGACATTTTACGCTCTTCGCGGTCGAGGGTAAGGATGATGGCTTCTACTTCGTCGCCAACTTTCAGGAAGTCCTGAGCTGTGCGCAAGTGCTGCGACCATGACATTTCGGAAACGTGGATCAATCCTTCAACGCCGGTAGCAATTTCGATAAATGCACCATAATCGGCAATAACAACAACTCTACCAGTAACTTTATCACCTACCTTAAGGTTGGTATCAAGTGCATCCCATGGATGAGGTGTAAGTTGCTTGAGGCCAAGGGCGATACGCTTTTTGTTATCATCAAAGTCGAGGATAACAACTTTAATCTTCTGGTCAAGCTCAACAATCTCTTCAGGATGGTTGATCCTGCCCCATGAAAGGTCGGTAATGTGTACAAGGCCGTCAACACCACCAAGGTCAACAAATACACCATAAGATGTAATGTTTTTAACGGTACCTTCAAGCACCTGTCCTTTTTCGAGTTTCGAGATTATCTCAGCTTTTTGCTGTTCCAGTTCACGCTCGATAAGCGCTTTGTGCGATACAACAACATTTTTATATTCGTGGTTGATTTTTACAACCTTGAATTCCATTACTTTGTCAACATAGATGTCATAATCACGGATAGGCTTCACATCAATTTGTGAACCTGGGAGGAAGGCTTCAATTCCGAAAACATCAACGATCAAACCACCTTTGGTACGGCTCTTAACATAACCTGTGATCACTTCTTCTTTTTCGAATGCTACATTTACTCTTTCCCATGATTTGAGGATGCGTGCTTTTTTGTGCGAAAGCAACAATTGGCCGCTCTGGTCTTCCTGGCTTTCTACATAAACCTCGATGGGGTCGCCAACTTTGAGCTCCGGATTATACCTGAGTTCGGCACGTGGAATAACACCATCAGATTTAAAGTTGATATTTACCACAGCTTCGCGGTCGTTCAATCCAACAATGGTTCCTTCAACAACTTCCTGTTCAGCAACAGAACTGAATGTTTTGGTGTACAGGTCTTCGAGTTTTTCGCGCTCTGCAGCTGTATAAGCTTCCTGCCGCTTACCTACCTGGTCCCAATCGAAATCTTCGGGTGGGGTTAATGGCGCCTTAGCAACTACAGGCTTTGCTTCTTCAGCAACGGCTTCTACAACTACTTCAGCAACTGCTGCTGCTTCGGCTGCTTCAACAACTGCTTCTTTTTCGGCAACAACTTCTCCTACAACTTTTTCAATTGCGGCTACTTCCTCAACAGCCTCTTCAACTGCGGCCTCTGCTTCTATTACTGCTTCAACAGCAATTTCTTCAACCTTTTCAGCAACTGCTTCTTCAACAGCAATTTCTTCAACCTTTTCAGCAACTGCTTCTTCAACAGCAACTTCTTCAGCGGCTATTTCAATAGCTACTTCTTCAACCACCTCAACAATTGGAGTTTCTGCCACAACTTCTTCAGCAACTTCTTCTACTTTCTTTTCTACTGTGGGAGTTTGTTCGTTGGCAGGATCGGCTTGGTTTTCGACTTCCTGGTTGACTTTTTCTTGTTCGTTAGTCATTAAAAATATTCTTTATGGATGCTGCCTTTTCACCCGGGTTATTAAAAAACGTTTTAAACCTTTGCAAGTGTGTGATTTTTAGGCATTAAAACCCACTCCTGCAAATTCAGGGGTGCAAAAGTAGGAATTTTATTTTAATCTGAAAGATGTTTATGCCTAATTTTCAGGATTTTTGGGAGGAATTCTAATAAATAAATCAACGAGGACTGGGATGCAAACTCCGAGGCACGAGGGCCTGCCTCGCCGGTAAGGCAGGGATGGCGGCCCTGACATTTATCACCGCGGGCTCTCAGGGTTTCCATCCCCTCCCTGCGGTCAGGGATTTAAACCCTTGACTTTTCTATTTCGAAATAATCAGCTTTTGTGTAAAAGCTGATTTGCCAGTGGTAAACTTCAACAAATACAAGCCCGGCGGCATATCCTCCACATTGATTGAAGCTGAAGATTTGAAATAAGACGATATTTTTAGAGATTTTACCCTTTGCCCGCTTTGATTGAATAATTCAATTAGACAACTTTCAGTTTGCCACGCCGGGTTTATTTCGATGTTGATCCTTTCGATAGCAGGATTAGGATAGCAACTGACAAGTTCTAAGTCGGAATAAATCAAATTTTCTTCGACACCGGTAACATCGGTAAAATAAAGCTCAAGCGATTTGGCACTATTGTTATACACAGCATTTCCGCTAATAATTATATCCAGGGAATTATCCATAAAACTTTCTATCCACTGGACACCAGCCCAATCGTAAGCTGTGGCAACTACTTTTCCCTGGCCAAAAATATACTCGCCCTTGGTACTGTTTACCCAGGCACTATCGAGCAACTCCTGTTTAGTATCCATTAATAAGTTGCCTTCAGTATCAAGATTTCGTGTCCTTAGGCTTGATATCCCCCAGGTATCACCGTGATGTAAGCTTAACCAGGTTTCCCAGTTCCCATTGGCATTATAGCTAATGCTATCCGTCACATAGTCTATCCATGTACCTTCAAACGCATCCCAATTCTGTGACAACTTGTAAGTCATTTGACCAATTGAATCCCACCCATAATGATAATAATACAAGTTGTGCCATTCGTCCATGAAATAATTAAAGCCCATTTCCGACTGCAAATCGCCAACTATACTGTAAGTATAAAAAACTTTAGTATGTTCTTTCCATTCATCATTTTCCCATTGCCTGAATAAGTAGGTTTCAGGTTTATTCAGAATATTGTACGAATAAACAGACGACTGCATATTTACCCATTCATCCCCTTCCCAAGTCTGGTACAAAACATGAATGCAATTCAACTTATCGTCGTAAGTAAATGTACTCAATCTTTGATACACACACACTCCGCTGTCCCAACCTAGTGACAAAACACTCAGCCTGTTCCCGGATTCATCATAAGTGTGAGTCCACTCAGAGCTTTTATCCCAGGCACCATCCACCCAGTAAAAGGTTGTATTGGTTATCACATTTCCACTTGCATCGTAAACGAAGGAAGTCCGGGCATAATTTACCCAAACACCAAAATCATCAACCTGAGTTATGCTGTTTTGAAGGGCTCCGATAGGATAATAGGTGTTATACACTTTATAGTAAGTACTTTCCCCGGTCACAACTATTGAATCAACCCGGATTTCGGTTTCTTGTATTTCTAAAGCTGGCATTACAGAAAAACCATCTCTTGATGGGGGACCTCCCGGTTCAATATTCAATTTCCAATCTTCGTAAGCCGAAGAAAAAAATACCGATTGATTGTGCACATTTCCGGGCAGCAAGGAATTTTGCTGGGCACTTGTGCTTGTATAAACCAAAAACAAAATGGATAAGAAAAGTAGGGTGTTTTTCATCGATCTAAGTTTTTTGTACTGCATTTGGGACATACAGATTTAAGTTAGTTACCCTTCAAAGATAGCAAACATATGGTTGTTGTCAAAAGACAATATAAGTTTTCGGAAAAAAATCATGAAAGCATTCATCCATATAGGAATTAAAAATCAACTCTTTGCGTGCACAAAAGTCAAAATAGTTTTAAGTAGGTATAAGAATAAGGAAAATCCGGATAAAGCAATAATGTTAAATGAGGGACTTTAAACCCTTGACTTTTCTATTTCGAAATAATCAGCTTTTGTGTAAAAGCTGATTTGCCAGTGGTAAACTTCAACAAATACAAGCCCGGCGGCACATCTTCTGTATTTATTGATGCAGATGCCGATTTGGAATTGGACGATAACTTCAATGATTTCACCCTTTGCCCATTTTGATTGAATAACTCAACAACACAATTTTCAGTTTGCCATGCCGGGTTTATTTCGATGTTGATTTGGTTACTTACAGGATTGGGATAAGTGTGGATGATTTTGGTTTCTACGGTTGATTCATCTTCTTCGATGCCAGTGACATCGGTATAGAAAAAATCGACTGTGATACCACTTTCCGAAAACACCCATTCACCACCCATAAAAATCGTCAATGGTGCTCCGGTAACACTTATTAGCCAATCGTTCCCGTCCCAATCAAAAGCCTTTGCATTTAAATGTCCCGGAAGGAAATCGTAAGTAGCTTTCTTGTTGTTTGCCCACTCATCGTTTGCCCAGCCCTGCCGTGTTTCCTCAATCAAATTTTCTTCACTATCGAAGATGCGCGAATAATAGAAAGTATTCTCCCAAGCACCTTCAATCCATAACTGATTTGCATCTACCAGCCAATTACCATTAACATCATTAACACGTGTGCTTAACCAGCTATTCACCCATGTTCCGTTCAAATTGTCCCAAGCCTTTATAAGCAGTGAATCCATGTATCCATTAACGTCAAAAGTGTATGAGTTCATAAATGTATTCATCCATTCACCATAAAGATTAATCATTCTATATACTGATAATAGTTGCCCATTAGAATTGTACGTAAAGAACAAAGTTTCATCATCTACCCATGCCCCATTTTCCCAATGTTGGCCCAATGAGGTTTCTATATCGCCATGAATATTGTAAGTGCGTGTAACCCTGCTAAAATTTACCCATTCTCCGTTTTCCCAATCTTGCGCTACCTGTGTTAACATGTTATTGTAAATATCATAAGTATAAATAATTGTCGAGTAATTCACTAAAACTTCACCATCCCAATATTGAAATTGGATGGTAAGCATATTTCCATGTTCATCGTAAGTGGAGGTATATACACCATCATTTGCCCATGCCTCCCCATACCACAATTGCTTTAATTCAGTGAGCATATTCCCATTTTCATCATGGGTGTAGATGGATAAGCTCTGATTAACCCAAGCGTCATTATAAAAGATCTGGGTTAATTCGGAAGCCAGGTTTCCTGACCCGTCCCATGAATAATTTTGTTTCAGGATATTTGATTTTGTTTGGATAATAATTGAATCTTTCCTTATCACCAGTTCATCTATTTGGTAAGATGCAAAGACCGGAAACAATTCATCAGATGAAAATGTTTGTCGCTGTTGCTCATGTATGGCATCATTTGTTAAGCCGGAGTGATGGATGATATTTTGCTCAAAGGGAAGCTGTCCCTTAACTTGTTGCTGTGCAATAGTTAGAATAGCCAACATCATCAAAGTAAGAAGAAGGGTTAAATTTTTCATTGTAAGTTTTTTTTATGGCTAGGGCAAAATTCACTTTTACAAATTCTTCGATGTAAAGATAGGGATAAACAGCATAAGATTATTTTTATCAGGTAAATTTTTAGCAAGCTTAAATGAATTTTTGTTCAATCATTTATTCAATCATAGTTGATCTCACCCCAGCCACCGTTAACAATATCTTACACAAGGGGCGATGCAGGAATACTGCCTCTATATTTGCAAAATATAAAAACGACAGATTATGGAAATGAAGATATTTTTTGAAGGAAAGAAAAAAGTGAACGCAGAATTCAACGGCCAAATAATTGGAACCGACCAACCAGTTCAGGCTGGTGGAGATGGCTCTGCACCTGCACCGTTTACACTTTTTCTGTCTTCTATAGGAACTTGTGCCGGCATTTATGTAAAAGCCTTTTGTGCGCAACGCAATATCCCTACGGATGATATTACTATCACACAAAAAATGAATTACAATTACAAAACAAGATTGATTGATAACATTGAGCTTAAGGTTAATTTACCAAATAACTTCCCCGAAAAATACAAGTCAGCCGTGGTAAACGCAGCAAATTTATGTGCTGTAAAAGAACACCTTAAAAATCCGCCGGATATTGAGGTTGTCGCTGCTATTGCTGAATAAGTTTTAAACCCGGTCCAGTCAACCGGGTTTTTTTATGCTTTTCGCTTTGACGTTTCCATGTCCTGGCGAACGATGAAAAGTCGGGAAATTGTTTCCTATCCAACCCTGACGAGGTTCTCCTTTGTTGAACTCTGTCAGGTTTTGATTTGCAATTACAAGACAACCGTCATCCGTTCCCGCATAAGCGGGATTTCCCCGTACTAACGGGACCGCTGCGCTCAACATCGGTCATCAGACCGGCAACCCTCCTCATTCCACCTATTCCCCCTATAAACCTTATTCACCCAAATACCTGTTAAAACTCATCACCTCACTTTTCTCCTTGCGCTTTCTACCTGGAATTTTGTCGTGATCGGGATAACCTATAGTTACCAGTAAACCAATGGTTTTGTTTTTAGGAATACCAAGAAGTTTCTTGATTGGCTTCTCGTTGAACCAACCCAACATACATGTTCCCAGTCCTTCCTCAGTAGCTTGCAGGCAAAAATGCCCGGCAGTAATTCCAATATCAATTAAAGGATATTCTTTGTTTTTCAGTGCCCCCCCTACCTGGGTAATCAACTTTGGTTTTTCAATCACAAAAACTACTATCACCGGGGCATTAAGTACAAACTTATTAAATGAGACCAACTTGCTGTAAGTTTCATGGGCAACTTTATCTTTCAATTCAGGATCGTCAACCACAACAAACTTCCAGGGTTGTGAATTGCTGGCCGACGGCGCAAGCCAGGCAGCCTCGAGGCAACGAAGGATTTTTTCTTTTTCAACCGGAAGGTTTTTATATTTCCTAGCGCTAAAACGCTGTTCTACTAATTCATGGAATTTCATTGAGTTTTGGGTTTTGAGTCCCGAAAAGTAGAAAATCTTTGATTATCGTAACTTTTCGAGGATGCTCGAAAAACTATGAAATCACAGATTTCTGGTTTTTCGGCATTTTGTGTTTTGAGCTTTGAGTTTTGAGTTTTGTTCCTTGAGACCTGGAAGGTTTGGACTATGAAATTATGACCTTTTTTGAGCCTAAGTCCATTTACTTATTGAGATAAAACCTTCCAGGTCTTCCGTATTCTGTGTTTTGAGTTTTGTGCTTTGGATTTTGATTCTAATATCTAAACCACACGTCCCTTTTCCCTCTTCAAAATTTTCATCATTGTGGATGCGGGATCCTGAAAACGGTTTGCAAAAATCATCGCAGCAATAATGTAGGGTTTGTATCTGGCTTCGATATATGTTTTAATGCGGTACTTTTCGAAAACTTCTTTTTGTACTTCGCCAGCTTTGCAAGAAACACCCGAAATATCTGCAGGAAGGCAATGCATATACAATGCCTCTCCATTTTTGGTGAGTTTCATTTTTTCTTCGGTACATTCCCAATCCATAAACTTAGCATTGTTCTGAAGGCAGGCAGTTTCCAAATCACGTAAAGAAGAGGTGTCCCCATTCTTGAGATAACCGGTCCTTTTTTGCATCACTGCCATTGGCGCCCAACTCTTAGGATAAACGATATTAGCATTGTTAAAAGCTTCATCCATCGAATGAGACACTTTGAAACTTCCTCCGTAAATGTGGGCATTTTCGTGGGCGATGTCAACTATCTCGGGAATCAAGCCATAGCCATCGGGATAGGCCAGCTCAACATCCATCCCATAACGGGTCATCAGGGCAATGATCCCCTGCGGTACAGAAAGTGGCTTTCCATAACTTGGTGAATATGCCCATGTCATGGCAATTTTCTTTCCTTTCAGATTTTCGAGAGAACCAAACTCATTTCCCAGATGTAACAAATCTGCCATCGCCTGGGTAGGATGATCGAGGTCGCACTGTAAGTTAACAATACCGGGACGCTGAGGTAGCACTCCATTTTTGAAACCATCGTCTAATGAAGCGCCAACTTCCCGCATATACTTATTTCCTTCACCCAAATACATATCATCCCTGATGCCAATGATGTCGGTTAGAAATGAAATCATATTGGCAGTTTCACGCACAGTTTCGCCATGGGCAATTTGCGACTTTTCTTCATCCATATCCTGCACTTCCAATCCTAAAAGGTTGCATGCTGAAGCAAATGAAAAACGTGTCCGCGTTGACTTATCCCGAAAAATGGAAACCCCCAAACCCGAATCAAAAACCTTTGGTGAAATATTTTGCTCACGTGTAAGTTTCAACAAATTGGCCAGTTCAAGGATCAATTCCAGTTCATCATTTGTTTTTTCCCAGGTGAGTAAAAAATCCTTTTGATAAAGTGAAGCTTCAAGGCCCTTGATTTTATCGATGATGTTATTCATTTTTTCATTTTCCATTATTCTATTCTCCATTATTTTCTTTTAATATAGTTATCATTTCAGCAATACTTTTCTTTTCAAAACATAGGCAAGCATTGTGACCTCTTACACAGTAAAAGCTAAAGGCTGTTTTCTAATGCCCATCGTAATTTTATTGGAAGTCGCAATTTGCGACTTCCAATTTGCCATTTCATCTGCAGTAAGCTTGAACATAAACTCCGCCGGGAACCTATCAATATTCCTTCTAACTTGTTCGTTGAGCCGCTTTGTCTCAACCTCGAAGAGTTGAGCTAAATCACGGTCAATCATAATTTGCACACCACGAAAAGTAAAAATATGGCTATGAATACTATCCATAAGCACTATTTCATTCTTACTACTCATTTGGATTTAAGTTAAGTGTTTCTATAATCTGTCTATCAAATCAGTTTAATTGGTATAGGCGACTCACACTCTGCTAAAAATATCAGTTTAACATTATAATGACTTCCTACTCCCAAGTACTTCAGCAAAAGCAGCATAAAAAGCTGATGCTGCCACGAGATCACTTACTGGTACTTTTTCGTTGGGTGCATGGGCAAGCACCTCATTACCTGGCCCAAAACCAATCATTGGGATACCATACATTCCATTAATGGTGACCCCATTTGTGGAGAAAGTCCATTTATCGACAATCGGCTTTTTACCAAATATTTTTTCGAAAGCCTCTTCTCCGGTTTTAACAACAAGATGCTCCTCCGAAACCTTCCAGGTTGGATAATACTTTTCCATACCATACGTCAAACCTGTCCAGGCGGTTTCCATGTATTGCGAAACTTCCACACGGGCATCTACCCCGTCGATGATATTTTCGATTTCGGCAACAGCCGACGCTTTGGTTTCACCCCAGGTCAGTCGCCGGTCGATATGGATTTTTGCATAATCAGCCACAGCGCAAAGTGATGGTGAACCAGATACGATTTCAGAAACTGTAATACTTCCTTTGCCTAAGAAATCGTCATGCTTCAGTTTTTCGTTGAGCTTTTCAATTTCGAGGCAAGCTTTGGATGCCATGTAAATTGCATTCTTCCCACGTTCAGGCGCGGATCCATGTGAGGAAACACCTCTGAAACTTACCTCCATTTCCATACGTCCACGATGTCCACGGTATATTCCAAGGTTCGTGGGTTCGGTACTGATCACGAAATCGGGCTTAATCCCTTCCTCTTCGATGATGTATTTCCAGCACAGCCCGTCGGAATCTTCTTCCATTACACTGCCTACAAAATATATCGTAAGATCGTTGCACAAAGCAAGTTCTTTGATGATGCGGCCGGCAGTTATAAAAGACGCCACACCTCCTTCCTGGTCAACGGTGCCCCTTCCTAAAACATATCCATCTTTCACTTCACCCGAAAAGGGATCGAATTCCCAATTATCGAGATTGCCGGTATCAACAGTATCAACATGGCCATCGATGGCAAGAATTGTGTCGCCTGACCCAATGCGCCCAATGACATTGCCCAGCCCGTCAATTTTCACTTCATCGAAACCAGCTTCTATCATCTGTTTCTTAATTTCTAGTACAACATCCTTTTC
>Ga0208900_1001550_pt1 | contig 11976 bp, 14 predicted proteins | sample AntAceMetag02UKK_FD_184763 | JGI IMG/M metagenome (GOLD analysis project Ga0208900, IMG submission 184763) | Saline lake microbial communities from Ace Lake, Antarctica - Antarctic Ace Lake Metagenome 02UKK (SPAdes) (version 2) | ecosystem: Environmental > Aquatic > Non-marine Saline and... | reverse complement strand
TGGGTTTCATTATCGGTCTGAAAACAGGCCAGGCATCGTTGGAATTGACTTGTCTTTCCCAGGGTTGTGATATTAAAATCAGCCATGAAAAAGGTCTGTTCATTTTTCTGATTTGCAAAATGTTCAACCGCCGGAATAATCTCAAGGCTGATTTGAACTGAAACCTCATTGCCTTCTTTTGCAATGTTGATGTAATCATGGATCGTAAGAATACCGCCGGTGAACTCATCTTTTTCGATGTCAACCCCATCGTATTTGACCATCATGTCCCCAAGGCTGAAAAATGTTTCTTTCATGGAGATGCCGGCATCAAACAATCTCTTATAATCTCGTTTTAAATACCGGTTGGCAATCATCACCGCTTGGGATACATGGGGGCACAGGTTATTCGGGCACCCCTTGGCATAGCATTTTCTAAAGGTAAATGCCGATTTGTTCATACTTCCAGAATATCTGCAAAGGAAAATATATGCCTGAAATTCATAATTTTGATGGACAAAATTGACCGGAACGATATCAAAGGATACGTCAATGTCCAGGTCGTGTCCAAGTTTTTTTAAATTGATCAGATCAGTAATTCGTTTTGGTGGATTTACAATAGCTGTGTCATCCATTTTTTCACCCCATGGTATTTAATATATTGGTAACCGGTTACCGTTTTAAAAAAAAAGACAGGTTATACTAGAAAACCAAAACAGCATCAGCTTCAATGGCCATGATATTCACCTGGGCAGCCGCACCAATTTTTGCGCCTTCAGGCAGCTCTGAAGGATCAATATTTCGTTCTTTGATGCAGGGACCGCATACAAAAAGTTTTCCGCCATAATTAAGAAAATCTGTAAACAATTTGTTTATATCTGGAAATCCTCCCCCGCGCAGCATATTTTTTCGATAGCCTTCTTTTAAAAGATAAACCCCATTGCCCTGGAGTACAATGGTTGCCTCAATGTCCATTGCAAGGGCAGCCGTCGCCAATACAAAGGGTACACAGGCTTTTTCCGGATTATCTCCCCCGCAGGTGGCAAGGTACATGATTTTTTCAACTTTTTCGGTCATTGTATTCTCCTTTAATATATTATTTTTTTAAAAATTACTTGAATAATCAAGCATGTCTGGCAAGTATTGTGGATAAATCCTGGACATCGGCTCCGGATTTTTTAAGGTTCCCAAGGCAAATAGGGCAATAGGCAACAATTGGGCGTCCCGATTCTTGAAGCTCTTTTGCTCTTTTTTCCATGATTTCATTGGAAAGCCTGGGGGAAATGGATTCAGCAGGCCCGCCGCAGCAGCTTGTAAATTCACCCTGGTTTCTGATATTTGTTACAGATATCCCCATATTGGATAGTTGTTTTCTGGGGATGTCCGATACCTTAAGGTATCTGCCAAAAAAACAGGGATCATGGAGGGTGACCTCAAGGCCGCAGTCTTTAGGTTCAAAATTGAGAAGCTCAAAATATTGTTTTACATCAAAGCTGATGCCTGTATATTTGGGAAAAAGCTCTTTTAATGCATAGGCGGTATGGGGATCAATGGTAATTATTTTTTTTATTCCGGCATCTTGAAGTTGCCGGGCAACTTTTTTGGCATGGGTTACAAACGCTTGCTGGTCCCCCATATCATAGAGAAGAATCCCCGAATAATTATCCAGATCAGGCCTGTAACCGAAATTAACCCTTGATTTTTGAAGAAGGTAGGCAATATTTTTAAGGGGTTGAGCGGCCTTTCTTTTTTCTTTTCCCTTTGTCATCATGGCAAGGCCAATACCGGAAAAATAACCAGAAAGTAATCGGGTATACTTTAAATACTCGGCTATTTTAGTGTCCTCATATTTTTCAAGGTATTGAGTGGATTTTTCAATATAGGGGGCAAATTGATACATCAGCCCTGTGAATAACAGATATTCGCCCTCTTTGGGCAGGCTGAGATCCTTGTGCCATGTGTTTGCCATAAATTTTGGTATACCAAAAGGACTTTTTGTCTGCCTTACATTGGCGGCAAGGATTTCAATTATATCTCTGGGATTAAACATGGGTTATGATTTCCTCCAGTTTGCTACAACAAATCGTTTCAGGCCAAGAATAATTTCACCCGGGTCAGCTTCCCGCGGGCAGGTCTGGGTGCACAGGCCACAGTGAAGACAACGCCAGAGTTCATCTGAATTCTCAAGAATTTTTTCCCTGGCCCCCACCTGGATATATCGAATCATTCTCCTGGGAAAATTATCATGGACAAGGGGGCAGATGGCGGCACATGTCCCGCAGTTAAAACATTCAAGAGCGGTGTCCCCACTATATTTTTTTAACTCTTCTGCAAAATCTAAGTTTACCAAACTCATATCAAGCCTCTGCTTTTTCTTGGGGTTTATCCGGTTCATTCAATGCGTATTTAAAAAAAGCACCCTCTTTTTGTGATTCAATGATCTGGCCGTATTTTTTCAGGGTTGCCATATACCATAGGGTTTTATCTGTCGGCATATCAATTGCCGCTGCAATTTCCGGGATGGTTGCAGCCGCTGTCTTTAAAAATGCTTTGATGGCGGCCAACTCTTTTTTTTGTATTTTCATTGTGGAGGAAGCTGCGGCTATCAGATCTTTTCTCTGGCCCCGTAATTCCTTCATGGCCGCTTTTTTCGCCTCTTTATCTTTATCGATAGTTTTCATTGTATTTTTCCCAATAAAAGAAGTTTTGTGAAATCATCAGACAGCAAACCCATCTGAAACAATTGCATCCACCATGTCTTCATATTGTTTTAATGCCCATCCATTGATATCAATGGCTTTTTCAGGGCAGACTGCGGCACAGGCCCCACATCCCAGGCAGAGAGCCGCAGCTACCCTGGCCTTTTTATGGATTTTGCCTTCAATCGTCATCTCCATAAGCTCCAGGGCCCCATCTTTAAGGCAGGCATCCACACAGGCGCCATGGCCCTGGCATTTGTCTGTATCAACTTGAGCAACAAAGGGATCAAGCTCAATATATCCTTTGCGCAGGAGTGCAGATGCTTTTACAGCAGCGGCTCCTGCCGCGTTGCAGGCTTCCCCTGCATCCATGGGTGCCTGGCATGTCCCGGCAAGAAAAATTCCGGTTATGGGAAATTCAACCGGTCGAAGTTTTGGATGGACTTCTAAAAGGAACTTATCGGTTCCAATGGGAAGTTTCATCATAGAGGCAAGCCCTGAAACATCATCGGGTTCAATTCCCGTTGCAAGGACAACAAGATCTGCCGGAACATCCATTTCTTCATTAAAGGTCAGGCTGTCTTTAATCTTGACCTGTAATGGATAATCAGGAGAGGGGCTTGGGGTTATTTCAGGCGGGGCATCTGCTTCATACCGCATAAAAACGACCTTGTTTTTTGCGGCTTGAGTATACAACTCTTCTTGTCCCCTGCCATAGGTCCTAATATCCCTGTACATTTCATAAATACCGGTTCCAGGAAAATTTTCCCGGATCTGGTTTGAGGCATTGAGCATGGCAGCGCAACATGTTCTGGAACAATATTCATTGAGCTGCCCATTTTCTTTGGGTGGGTGTATCCCCGGTATCTGCCGGCTGCCCACACAATGAATCATGACCATATTTTTAATGGGTTTCCCGTTCACCTCAAGGGCAGACCCTACAGATTTGTTTTCTTTTAAAATATGAATCAAATCCTTGAGCAAAATTACCTGTTCATGCTGGCCAAAGCCGTATTCGCCGTCAAAGGGCGTATAGGAAACAGATCCGGTTGCCATAACAATGGCGCCGGTATCTATATTAATTTTTTTATTGTCCGATCTTGTTAGGATCTCCAGGCGAAAGTTGCCCACATATCCTGTTACATTTTCAATGATGCAATTTGTGTGAATGGTGATGTTTTTGTGATTAACAACCGGGTCCAACAGTTCCTGGAGTATATCCGATGCTTTTTCTCCGGAAGGGGCGAGCCTGTCAAGATGATTCAACTGGCCGCCAAGTATCCCTGACTTTTCGATGAGGCTCACCTCAATCCCTGTTTGAGCAATATCCAATGCGGTTTTAATCCCGGCAATACCGCCTCCGATGATGGTGGTATGCTTTTTGGCTTCAACCCGGATGGGGGCTAGGGGTTTGAGCAGTTTTGCCTTGGCTGTGGCGGATGCGATAAGAATCGTCGCCTTGTCCGTGGCAGTATCTCCATGGTGAACCCAGGAGACCTGCTCCCTGATATTGGCATGTTCATAAATAAAGGGGTTGGAACCCGCCCGTTTAATGGCATCCCTGAAGGTGGTTTCGTGCAGACTTGGTGCACAGGAGGCCACCACCACCCGGTCAATTTTACCGCTTTTTAGATCCTCTATGATCATTTCCTGACCGGGATCCGAGCACATGAACATCTCGGTTTTCGCCACGGTAACACCGGGCATTTTTTCAACCCTGCTTCTGACCGCTTCCACATCAACATGGTCAGAGATATTGCCCCCGCAATAGCATATATAGACACCTACTCTATCTGTTTTCGGCGTTTTATCTGAAGACATTTCACTCATTTTTAATTCTCCACAAGACGTTTGGACATAAATTTTGCAGCTTCCATGGCCGCACAGCCTGATTCTGTAATGGTGTCCACAATATCCTTGGGCCCTGCGGCGGCTCCGGCAACGAAAACGCCCTCCATATCAGTCAGTACCGGGGATATTTTGGGTTTTATTGAGGTGATGAATTCATCACTGTCTTTGGACACAGGGCAGATGGCCCCGGGGTTCCAGGCGGGTATCATTCCCATGGAAAGAATCACCAGATCATGGTCTCTGGCTGCAATCCCAGAACCGTCCTGAAGTTCGTAGCGAACCTGGGCACTGCCACTGCCATTTTCGCCTTTATCAATTCTGGCAACCTTGGCTTTGACAAATTCGATGCCCATGGCTTTTGCGTTTTGATAAAATTGTTCATACCCTTTTCCAAAGGCCCTGATATCCATGTAATAGATAGTGATATCCGCCAGGGGCAGGGATCCGGAAAGCAACATTGCCTGTTTGATGGCATACATACAGCATACCCTTGAGCAATAGGAAACCCCCGTGCTTTTGTCCCTTGAACCGGCACATTGAACATAGGCGATGGAATCGGGTTCCATCCCATCCGAGGGTCGCAGTACCCTGTTATAGGGTCCATGGGGGGCCAAAAGCCTTTCCATCTGTAAAGAATCAATCACATTGGGGATCTTTGCGTTGCCGTATTGAACATTGTCCTTCACGGGAAGCAGGTCAAATCCTGTGGTAATAACGGCTGTTTTAGCGGTAATGATAAATTTTTCGGGTTTCTGGAAATAATCAATGGCATTTGTGGGGCATGCTTTTTCGCATTGGCCGCAAAGCATACAGTTTTCTATATCCATCATCGGCAGTTGCGGGATGGCATTTGAAAATGGTATGCAAATGGCTTTTGTGGCGCTTAAACCGCCTTGCTCCATGTCAGGTACATGCACCGGGCAAACATATTCGCATTGTCTGCACCCGATACATTTTATTGGGTCAACATATCTCGGGTTTTGGGTGATCAGGGCTTTGATACCCGGGGTTTTATTGCCGGAATCTTCCCCTGAACCATCATGATCCAGTGAATTCAAATCACAATATGTAAATAAGGTGATGTTTTCATGATGGGCAACCGCTGACATTTTAGGGGTGGTAATACAGCTGGCACAGTCAAGGGTGGGAAACACTTTTGAAAGCCGGATCATTTTGCCCCCAATGGAAGCATCTTTTTCCACAACAGCAACTTTGTATCCCTGATCGCCAAGGTCTAACGCTGTCTGTAAGCCCGCAATGCCGCCGCCCACAACAAGCGTGTCAAAGTTTTTAGTATTTGTGGGGACCATACATCCTCCTAAAAGAGTTTTTGAGTTCACTGCCAAAAAAAATGACAGTGAACTTTATAATTTGTAATCTATTGTTAAAACCCTGAAACTAGACCATCAATTGGGGCGGGCCAAGTTCTTGCACCAATTGGTCCATCTGTTTTACCTCATTTAAAAAGGCCCGGTTACAAACCGTACAGATAGCGGTCAGGCGAAGACGTTTAAGGTCAAGCTCCATTGCCTTCATTTTTTTGTAAACACTATCCAGCTTTTTTGCCATGGCTTTATAAGCGCCTTCATAGGGGCATTCTTCACCACAGGACATTACAATGATACCACTGATACCTTTTTTAAAGCAGTCTATATAAAAGGATTCCGGGAAAAGTACAGGCGCTCTTACCCTTAAAATATAGGTGTTTGCAGGATAGCTGGAATGGGACTGACCCACAGAATCTGCTCCGGGGTAGGCACAGGTTTCCGTGGCCAATATTAAAATTTTATTCTCTTGTTTTTTTGCCTGGGGTGACATCATCACCTGCCTATTTTTTTCTGGTTATAAAATGCCGGTCATATCCGTCCGCTTCCAGAAGGCCAAGGTACTCATGCCCCACTTTTCCCGACCATGCAGGAAGATCGGTTTTTGTTCCGCTGTCGTTGGAAAGAATTTCAAGGGTCTGACCCACCTGAACTTTGCCAATCCCTTTTTTGGCTTCAAGAAGGGGTCCCGGGCATGCACTGCCTCTTGCATCAACGATGTCTGCGGCGTCTATTGCATTAAGATCTGTCATTTTTTTATCCTTTATAGTTAGGCGTTTATAATTGCATCTTTTAACGATGTTCAGATGCGGCGTCCATTTTTAAAATATGGTTAGAGCAAGGTTGGTGCCAAAACCAATAAAAACCATAACTATCAGTAAATAAATTGTTCAGAATGCCTGTAAAACCAATGCTTTTTGGTTTTTTTAAATGAGATGGAAGAACAGCGAATTGACAATATGGCGTTACTAAAAGTAAGGGGTAGCGTTACGGTTGCGCTACTATTTGAAAGACAGCGTTACTTTGAATTTGATAAACGGGATCCCTATGAAAAATATTTCTTTAAAATCCTTGCAATAAGGGGTTTAGGCATAATTGATGATTTTAATTGAATGAGTTGGCACCAAGTATGCAAAACCTATTTCCAGTTATCAGATGTAAGGCATTTACTTACCTCCAAAATCTGACTAACCACCTCACCGCCATCCGGGGCAGCTTATATACCGCCAGTAGCTGCCCCGGATTTTTTTATCAAATCGTGGGTTAGGGTTGAAGCGGGATTTCCCACTTTTTCATGTACTTCCAGATGGATGCCCGGCTTAACCCCACACGCCTGGCAACTTCCGCCTTATTCCAGTCAGAGTCATGGAGAAGGTCAATCAATTTTTCTCGGGTCAACGCAAAAGAACCCTTTTTTGTAATTGGTTTCTCTTTTTCAACAGGCCCGGCACTCATTTCTCTTATTTCAAAGGGAAGGTCTGAAATATCAATTTGTCTATCGGAACACAAAACAAAGGCATGCTCAATTGCATTGGCCAGTTCTCTTATGTTTCCCGGCCAGGTATAATCCAGAAAAGCCTTTAAAGCTGCCTTTGAGATTCCTTTGGCTTTGATGTTGGCAGTTTCATTGTTCAGTGTAATAAAATGATTGACAAGAAGGGGAATATCTTCTTTTCGGTTTCTCAAGGGGGGTAGGTAAATGGGAAAAACCTTAAGCCTGTAGTACAGGTCCTCCCTAAATTGCCCGGTATCTACCAAAGACTTAAGATCTTTGTTTGTCGCCGTGATGATGCGAATATCAATTTTACGTTTCTTTGATTCTCCAACCCGTTCTATTTCTTTTTGCTGCAGCACCCGAAGCAGCTTTACCTGCATATAAGGAGTGATTTCGCCTATTTCATCTAAAAATATAGTGCCCCCGTCTGCCTCTTCAAACCGGCCCATGCGATCACGGACGGCACCGGTAAAGGCGCCCTTCACATGGCCGAAAAGCTCACTTTCAAGCAGGGATTCTGAAAGGGCACTGCAATTAATTATTACTAAAGGTCTGTCCCTTCGTTCTCCAATGGAATGGATCGCTCCTGCTACAAGTTCTTTTCCGGTTCCGCTTTCTCCTTGGACCAGTATGGTTGCATCACTTGCCGCCGAGGCTTTGATAAAGGTAAATACGTTCTGCATGACCTGACTTTTTGCAATAATGCCTCCCAGACGATTTAATTCGCCCAGACGCCGGGTGGCCTCTTCCATTTTTAACCTGGTATTTTTTAGCTCTGTCAGATCGGTAACAACTTCAACAATTCCCATGAGTTTATTTTGATTGTTTTTTATTACCCTGGCATTTTTTGTCACACAGAGGGAGTGACCGTTCTTATGACTTAACAAGCATTCGGTAGGTTCCACCTTCCCGTATTTTAAAATACCGCAATCTTTTATACAGGTTGGACAATCTTTATCAAAACACTGATTGAAGTTTAAAATTTTACAGCTCTGGCCTTTTATTTCCGCAGATGAATAGCCGGTGATTTTTTCCATGGCCGGATTCCAGACAATGATTGTTCCCAAGGGGTCAAGGACAAAAATACCATCCCCAATGGATTCAAGCAATAATTTTACAAAAGGGTTATTTTGTATTTCAACTGTTATATCATCCATGGGAGAATCCTTTTTTGAGTTTGCGGTGCCACAGGTGGCGCTACTTTGTCATGGTGGTATGATAAGTAACGGACTGCTATTTTGTCAAGGCTTAAATATTAGCCGAATAATTGGGAAAAGGCCTTCCTTTTTTTCAATGTAATTACAGATGGTTATAAAAAAGAATGGTTGCTGCCCAATATCTGGCATAAATATTGAAAAAATGATAAAATAATAGTTTTTAACCTATGCTTAAAACCATTGGGTAAGATATATTAAATATTAATTCAGATGAATCAAATTATTTTGGAGGTTGTTGTGGAAGAACGATCATTTAAAGATACTGCAATAGTGGCCTGTGGAACCATGAGTCCTGAAATCAATCATCTTGTAAAGGACGGATTTCTTGATACCCAGCATGTCTTTTATACAACTCCGGGGCTTCATCAGGATATCCCTGAACTTGAAATCCAGCTCATAAAGTTTATTGAAAAAGCAAAGTTGGTTGCAAAAGGGGTGATTGTTGTCTTCGGTGGCAAATATTGTTATGTCAATCCTGATAATCCGACCCGGCTGATGCAGACAATAATTAAGGAACAGGGATTGAAAGTTGCAAGAATAGAGGCCAGCCATTGCATGGGAATGCTTGCCAGTAATGATGAGATGAAGCAGATAACAGCCGAAATTGCCGGTGGTGAACCAACCTGGTTTATGACACCTGGCTGGGTTAAATATCGTAAACAGGTGTTCAAGGGCTGGGACAAAGCCATTGCCAATGAGAATTTCCCCAGACATACAGGAGGGGCTATTGTCCTGGACGGCATTGGATATCTGGATCAATATATGGAAGAAGATCCTGAAGGGTTTCTTGAATATTGTGATTGGATGGGAATCCCGATGCAGCCATATCCCATAACCCTGGACCGGTTTAAGGGTCTGTTAATGGGTCAATTGAAAATATTGAATAATAGAGCATAAATTACCATGTCTTTTCCATACAAGCAGATATACAAATAAAAACGGAGAGCCCATGAAATTTGTTATCATCGGTGGAGATGCTGCAAGGATGAGTGCTGCCAGCCACGCAAAAAGAAAAGATCCAAATATTGAGGTTGTTGTATTGGAACAGACCCATGATGTTTCTTACAGTGCCTGTGGAATGCCCTATAAAATTGCCGATCCCAATAGGGATATGGAAACCCTTGTTGTGAGAAAAGCCCAGATTTTTATTGACAAAAACAAGATAAATCTTCTGACCGGGTATAGGGCAACAGCCATTGACCGTAAAGCAAAAAAGGTGGTTGGCATAACCATGGGGGGGAGAGTCCTTTGGTTTTGACTATGATAAACTGTTCAGTGCCACGGGTGCCTTTTTTGTCAGACCCGACCTGCCCGGAATTGATTTGCCCCAGGTGATGGCCTTAAAGAGCCTTGAACAGGGCAAATAGATAAAATATTATCTTGAGAAGAACCCCGTCAAAAAAGCGGTGATTATCGGGATGGGATATATCGCCCTTGAAATGTGCGAAGCCTTTGAAAAAAGAGGGATAAAAACAAGGTCCCGGGCCCATGTGCATCCAGGTTCAACACCGATTTATATCAACATGGTGGCCGACAAAAAGACCGGCCGCCTGCTGGGGGCCCAGATGGTGGGCAAAGAAGGGGTGGCCCACAGGATCAATGCCATTGCCGTGGCATTGCACAATAAAATGACGATTGAAAATTTTTCCCAGACAGACCTGGCTTATGCCCCTCTCTTTGGACCGGTTTGGGATCCTTTGATAACGGCAGCCAATCAATTGATGAAAAAAATATAATCTGTTTTATCACGCTGGCACCAGCGCTATTATGATTCTGTGTGAAAATACCTAAATAAGAATATAGTACACACACAGCACGGGCCAGGCATTTTACGGCCAGGCCCGTGCTGTTTTAGCACTGTCGTTGGCCAGTTGTCTATTTCCCATATCTGCGCCACCGGTGGCGCCACTTTGTAAGGGGTGGCACCATGGGTAACAATTTTTTCCCTTGACAATGGAGATATTTTTTTAAAAAATAACCCTTTATGATTTTATTTTCTATTTAATTACAGATAGTTATAAAAAAAATATTTTCGACACAAGGGGTGGCATACTTGTTGAAATACTAATATTCAAAGCGGTTGAAAATGCGCATTGACCGGGAAATTAAAAATCTTATAAACAAAGGAGAATGACAATGGGTAAATTAAATAAATACATGATGGTTCACAACAACCCTGGCATCGATTGTGACGAAATTCAGGCCAATTGGAGAAAACTTGCAGCAGTTGAAGGCGGTACCTGGATACGAACCTATTTTAATGAAGAAAAAGGGGTTCGGTATTGCGTATGGATGGCGTCCAGTGAAGACGCCCTTAAAAATATTTTTACGGAAATCGGTATCAGCTGGGATACCATTATTCAGATTGAAGAAACCATTCCCGATCTTTGGGGCGAAAAATGGAACGAGCATCTTGCCAAAGATTCTATGGCGGATAACCTTGGTCACTGATGGGGCGTGATTTGTGTGCAGGCGGGGGGATTGCGCCTGCACTCAATAATCTTTGACGTGTAAAATTTAAGGAGATGAAATCATGTATAAAAAAATTCTATTTGGCACTTGTCTGACGGACTATTGCAACCATATTTTTAATTTCGCATTGAATCTTGCTAAAGAAAATGATGCAAAATTGTGGATCTATTATGGTCTTGGCCGCTTAAATTTTGATGAGTCTAAAGCTGAACAAGCAATCAAGGAAGCCGAAATCCTTGTGACCAAGGCCTATGTGGAGCAAATGAAAGAAAAGGGCTTTGACAACTATGCCATTAATGTCAGTGATGGAGATGTCGTCAGCGAATTTTCAAAGCTGGCCAGAAATGCTGCCGTTGATCTGATGGTGATGGGAACTTCAACGGACGCCCCCCTTGCCATGGGAGAAAGCACAAATGTCGGGTCTCTTGGGCCGACAACGGCAGAGGCGGTTTTATGGGCACCCTGCCCTGTGATGATTATTCCGCCATCATTGATACCAGGGCTTGCAAGGGGTTAATACCGGTGAGTAAAATAAAACATGTGTCACTTTGATCAAGTAAATCAAAGTGACACAATTAAAAGATTAAAGGAGAAAATAAAAGGTCATGTTCAAAACATTACAGCAGGAATAGACCTTTTACAAGATTCGGCTTATACCGATAAAACTTTTTAAACTTGTGGGCTGCCTTCGGGTGACCTTACTTTTCGAGCATCTCCTCCAAGACATTAAAACCTTGGGATGGTGGCAGAGTGATGCGGTTTATGGAAATCCATATGAGGCTCTTGCAGAAACATTCTTTCTGCAAGAGCCTCATGTATTTAATCATTTAGGAGATCATTATGAAGAAAGTCGTTATTATCGGTGGTGGTCCAGCGGGTCGGCTGATCGTCCATGCACTGCATAAATCAACTGAACAATTTGACGTCACTCTCATCAA
>Ga0208900_1001546_pt1 | contig 11989 bp, 14 predicted proteins | sample AntAceMetag02UKK_FD_184763 | JGI IMG/M metagenome (GOLD analysis project Ga0208900, IMG submission 184763) | Saline lake microbial communities from Ace Lake, Antarctica - Antarctic Ace Lake Metagenome 02UKK (SPAdes) (version 2) | ecosystem: Environmental > Aquatic > Non-marine Saline and... | reverse complement strand
ACCGGCAGGCCATTGCCAACTGGCTGTCCGATGGTTTAATAAAAGATTACGAAAATTCAAAAAAGTAGCCCTAAACATAAGTATCGTTAACATGTTAGCATTAGTGGTTTTCTTAAAGCCTAATGTGAGGCCGGCTTATTAATTTCAGAAATTTTTAATAATTCCATCCTTAGCATATTCAAAGCAGCAAGCGCCGCTTTTCGGATATTCCGTCCACGATGCTCGCCGAACAAAAACTTTTTAGCCACAATATTTTCAGGTGTTGCAAGGGCTATCCAGGTTGTGCCAACGGGTTTTTCATCCGTGCCACCATCAGGTCCGGCAATGCCTGATGTGGCAATCGCAAAATCAGTCCCAAACTTTTCCCTTACACCGGTGGCCATCTGTTTCACAACTTCTTCGCTTACAGCCCCATGTTCCTTAATATCCAAAGCCTCAACATGCAGTTCTTTTATTTTAACCTCGTTGGCGTAAGAAATTACCGAACCCAAATAATAGGCAGAACTCCCGGAAATGCTTGTAATAAGATGCGCAATATATCCCCCGGTGCAACTTTCGGCTGTTGACAAGGTTTTCTTGCGGTTTTTTAACAAATTTCCAATAACCAGCTCAAGGGTTTCATCATCATATCCAAAAATTAAATCGGGAATAATAGTTTTTAGTTTTTCGATTTGTTGATTCAATTCAACTAACAAAATTTCTCTATCAGCGCCAACGGCAGTTATTCTTAACCTTACAATTCCGGGCTGTGGCAGGTAGGCCAGTTTAAAATTTTTGGGCAGTTGATCTTCCCAGTTTTCGATGGTTTTAGCAAGGAACGATTCACCAACTCCCTGCGTGAGCACTGTTTTATGCACAATAAAAGTTGAATTGAGCTTTTTGGCCAAGCGTGGTAAAACCTCATTTGTTATCAATGCCTTCATTTCGAAAGGAACACCCGGCATCGAAACATAAATTACTTTGTCTTTTTCAAACCACATTCCGGGGGCAGTACCGTTGCAGTTGTGGAGCGGCGTACAGTTGGCCGGAACTTCGGCTTGTTTGCGGTTAAGGCTTGTAACCGGAAAGCCCCTCAACTTAAAAAGCTTTGCCACATTATCGAAGGAAGGTTGGTGAAAAACCAGTTCCGTGTCGAAGTATTCGCAAAGTGTTGGTTTGGTAATATCATCTTTTGTTGGGCCAAGCCCTCCGGTAATCAAAACAACACTGGCACGGACGCTCGCTTCTTTAAGGGTTGCGAGTATGTGTTCGCGGTTATCGGAAACGCTGGTTATCTGATGCACCTTTATCCCGGCAAGGTTAAGCTGTTCGGCAATCCAGGCCGAGTTGGTGTCGATCACCTGGCCAATCAATAATTCATCACCAATAGTTACAATTTCAGCTTTCATCATCAAAATATTACTTTTGTTGTTTTTTTTGCAAAATTAGGAATTATGGAAAGAATTAAAGAGTCTGAATTAATTATTAATCCTGAGGGATCAATTTATCATCTAAACCTGAAACCCGAACAAATTGCCAAAAATATTATTCTTGTCGGAGACCCGGGCAGGGTAGAGAAAATTTCCAGCCATTTCGATCGGATTGAGCATCGCAGCCATAACCGTGAAATGGTAGCCCATGTTGGTTACCTTAATCAAAAGCATCTTATGGTGCTATCGACCGGCATGGGAACCGATAATATCGACATTGTGATGAACGAGTTGGATGCTTTGGTAAATATTGATTTTAACACCAGAACCATCAAGGAAAAACATACTTCGCTCAACATTATTCGATTGGGAACTTCCGGGGCAATCCAAGCCGACATCCCGATTAATTCTTTTGCTGCCTCGACTCATGGCATTGGGCTGGATGGCCTGCTCAAGTTTTACGACAGTGCTGCTGTTGTTGATGAAGAACTTTCGGCTGAATTTATCCGTCAGGTAAACTGGCATCCTGATTTACCATATCCATATTTTGTAAAAGGATCAGAAACCCTTTTGAATAAAATATCAGAAGGAATGGTTACCGGACTTACCGCAACCGCCCCGGGGTTTTACGGCCCCCAGGGCAGGGTTTTGCGCATCCCCTTGCAACACCCCCAACTCATGGACACGATGCAAAAGTTCAGGACAGGTGACCTGCGCATTATCAACTTCGAAATGGAGACTTCGGCTTTGTACGGCCTAAGCAAACTGCTCGGGCACGAAGCCTTAACTGTATGTGCCGTAATTGCAAACCGTGCCTTACAAACCTACTCAGAAAATTACCACAAACCCATCGAAAAATTAATTGAACTAGTGCTGGAGAGGTTTACGAGGTGATTTTTTCAAATGCAGAGCTAATAGACAATATGGAGATTAAAAACCTTTGGAAAGACATTAAATTATATTTTTGTGGTTGATTAAAATAAAGTAAAAATCTTTCAATAATAAAATAATGAGAATAGACTGTCTCCATTTAAAAAACATTGGTCCATTTAACGATGTGTCTCTTGATTTTGATCCAAATTTTCATACATCCTATTTTGATAAATCCTCAAAAAAACTAAACTACGAGGAAGGTGAAATAGGAAAGTCAAAAATTTCAATAATCACAGGAGAAAATGGAACCGGTAAAACAATTATTTTAGATGCTATTCGTGGGATATTACTTGGGACATCCGATAAAATCGAAAGGAATATTATACAGGATGAGAATAACTTTTCAATCCAGGCTTGTTTAAATATTCCACAATATAAGAACGGGCATTCAATTTTCCAACCCGCTATAACTATTCAATCCAATAAATTCCTTAGTAATAACTTTATAACAAATTATCACCAGATCAATAAAAGATTTTCTCAGCAAAAAAATGATTTTGCTCCCTGGATTGTAAACTATTGGACATCAAAACTGGCAACAGATAGCTTTGAATTGAAAAATTTGGTTGCCCCAAAGCCGGAAGATTACTTATTCAATTCACTAAATGGCATCCAGCCAAATATTGAAGTTACTCAACTGATCTGTTTTTTTGATTACCTGAAATCCAGTGATAATAATAAAGAAAAAGTTTTAGGTGAATTTCTTTTCAATTTGCTTAAAAAAATAATAAAAATCAGTTTGCTTGATGGAGAGTTTAGGTATGTGGAACGCCAAACACTAACACCAATGATCTATCAAACCGGACAGGTGGTTTCTCTCGATAAGTTAAGCAGTGGGAATTTATACTTAATTCAACGATTGGTTTCATTGCTCGGACAAATGTATTCAGTCCATATTTTAAATGAAACATCCATCGAAAATTTATGCAATACACCGGGATTGTTGCTCATCGATGAAGCTGAGAACCATCTACATCCAAAGTGGCAAAAGACCTTCCTGAATTCTATTTTGGAAATTTTCCCGAACCTACAAATTATTGTAACCACACATTCACCTTTCATTGTTTCATCCGTAAAAAATGCTAAGGTGTTTGTATGCAAATCTATGGGAGATCACTCGATTGTTGTTGATGAAACTAAAGCCTATTCCAACCAAACCATTGAGGAAATACTACTCTCGCCTGTATTTAATACAAGTGGTTTTAATAAAGAAATATCTGACTTGATCGATCAGCGGAAACAAGCAATTCAGAAACAAAATCAGGATGAAATTGAAAAAATAGAAACGAAACTTAAATTACTCAACCCCGAGTATTTTTCATATTTTGATGTAGAAGAGATGCTTGAAGAAATATCAAAATAGTGAGAACATGATTCACCTCGAAAGATTACCCAAACCCCAAATTCTGGAGACAAACCAAAAAGAATGGACTGATAAATTTATCACATCCGGTAAAAAAAGACCAGATGGAAGCAAATATGGGCACAAAGAAATTCGGGGCTTTTTAAATGCGATGAGTTTCGGAAAGTGCTATTATTGTGAAAAAAAGATAAGCCACGAAAGACAGGAAATCGACCATTTTATTGAAGTTTCAGATGCGGAAGGAAGGCATTTAGCCTTCGATTGGGATAATCTGTTTTTAGCTTGTGATAATTGCAACCGGAAATTAAACAACACGACAATACCAGTTACAGATGTACTCAATCCTTTTAAACATTCCGATGGGGAAATTCAATCACATCTTGATTTTGAAAATGAGCATATAATCGCAAGAAATAACTCCGAACTTGCTTATAAAACTATTCAAAAATTCAGGCTTGACACACCACTGCTTGACCTTTTGCGAAGCAGGCAACTCAACCTTTTCAAAGATGTTATTATCAAAATCAATGAAAATCAACTCACAGAAAAAAGACACATAATTAATCAAAAGGAATCGGATGTTCTCCGCCGTTTTGCCCAAAAAGATCATGCCTTTTCCTTTATGTTTAAAAACCTCCTTGGAAAAAAAGGATTGTTGTAGAAACACAAAAAACCCGGATCAATCTCTTGACCCGGGTTTTATGTTTTAGCTATATTCTAATAGACGGTCGATTTTCACAAAATAAGGTAATAAGGTTATTGTTAGTTGTTTACCATACACTACTAAGGTTCGATTTTATACAATAAGGTTTTTTGAGTACCATTTAAACATTATTTCCATATTTTCAACCTTCGTACAAAGAACACAGGAAATTCACACAACCTTATTAGCTTATTATACAATCATTTAATAAAGTACTGATAAATTATTATCAATAAAATAAAAATCATTCACAAATTAGAAAAGAGCCTATGTTTTTAGAAAAATCTAATATCCTCCTTCTATTTTCCAACGGCTACCACTCCAATACTCCACTACTCCACCACTCCAATTCTCCACCACTCCACCACTCCAATTCTCCACCACTCCACCACTCCAATACTCCACCACTCCACCACTCCAATTCTCCACCACTCCAACCTCTCTCCCCTCTAATCCCTTCTCCCCATAAAAATCATCAGGTAGTAAAGCAGTGTAGCCAGCGAGGCAAGCGCCGCAACAACATAAGTCATGGCAGCCCATTTCAAGCTGTCTTTGGCCATGTCGTGCTGCTGTGAGCTGGTAATTCCACTGGTTTCAAGCCAAACCAGGGCCCGTTTTGAAGCATCAAATTCAACAGGCAATGTAATAAAACTAAAAATGGTTGTCGCGGCAAACATGATGATTCCAAAAAGCAAAAGCTGCGGGAAAACATTGATGAGCAAAATTCCGCCCAACAAAACCCATTGCACCCACTTTGAACTAATGCTAACCACCGGAACCAGCGCCGAGCGCATTTGCAGCCACGAATAAGCTTTGGCATGTTGCAAAGCATGGCCTGTTTCGTGAGCCGCCACTGCTGCCGCCATCACACTGCGCCCGTTGTAAACGTCAGGGCTGAGGTTGATGGTTTTATTGGCCGGGTTGTAATGATCGGTAAGTTGCCCCTTTACCGAGCCGATCTTTACATCGTAAATGCCATTTTGTCGTAGCATAAGCGATGAAATTTCCTGACCGGTCATGCCACCTGAAATGGGAATTTTAGAATACTTCGCAAATTTTGATTTTAGCCGCGACTGGACAAGCCAACTCAACAGCATAAAGAAACCGAATATGATCAAATAAGACATCATTGTATTTAAGTTTTATGATTCGCCCCCACCTTACAAATTGTCTGCCATCCATGTGATGTGTAATTATGGCATTATCGTTTCAAAACCTCCAACTAAAAGTAATGACTGGGTATGGTAACTATCCTTACCTTTGACAAAATTTTTTTATCGAAATAGTTGGGAAGCATGAGATATATTGACGAATACCGCGACAAAGACCTGGTTCTTTCGATCGCAGATAAAATCAAGCTGATTTCAAAAAGACAGATAAACCTGATGGAGGTATGCGGAGGGCATACAATGGCCATCCAAAAATTCGGGATTCCCTGGCTCTTGCCCCAAACCGTAAAGTTACTCTCAGGCCCGGGTTGTCCGGTTTGTGTTTCCAGCCGAAAGTTTATCGACCATGCGGTAGCGCTGGCAAGGCTGCCCGAAGTAATCATTGCCACTTTTGGCGATCTTATCCGTGTGCCCGGTTCTTCCACTTCGCTGGATCGGGAAAAAGCAGCAGGCGCAAAGATTATAACAGTCTATTCAGTATTGGAAGCACTCGAAATTGCCAAAAAACATCCTGACAAAAAAATTGTGTTTCTGGGCATTGGCTTCGAAACCACCACTCCCGGCAGCGCTGCCGGCATCATCAAAGCGCATCGCGATGGTTTGAAAAATTTCTTTTTGCTCAGTTCCCATAAAATTATGCCCCCGGCAATGAATGCCTTAATTGATGAAGGTGTAAAAATTGACGGTTACATTGGCCCCGGGCATGTGAGCACGGTTACTGGTACTGAAATGTACAATATAATTGCTGAAAAATACAAGCTGGGCGTGGCAATTTCCGGTTTCGAACCTGTTGATCTTTTACAGGCTATTTATATGCTGGTACAGCAAATCGAAAACGATGATCCAAAAGTTGAAATTGCCTACAAACGGGTAGTTAAACCCGAAGGAAACCCAAAAGCAAGGGCAATGGTGGATGAGGTATTTGAACTGCGCGATGACTGGTGGCGTGGCTTGGGCATACTCGAAAAAAGCGGGCTGAGGCTTAAGCAAAAATATGCAGCTTTCGATGCCGAAAAAATGCTTTCCGTTGAAATCGAAGAAACCAAAGAACCCAAAGGCTGCATTTGTGGCGAAATTTTGAAAGGCATAAAAACACCAAAGGATTGCAAACTTTTCGGGAAAGCCTGCACACCACAAGACCCTGTGGGAGCATGCATGGTTTCGAGCGAGGGCTCCTGCCACGCGTTTTACAGGTACAACCGGTAGGGGTTAGAAGTTAAAAGTTAGAAGTTAAAAGTTAAAAGTTAAAAGTTAATGGTTAATGGTTCATCGTTAATAGATGAATAGTTAATCGTTAATCGTTAATGGTTCATCGTTAATAGTTCATCGTTAATAGATTATAACAATTAACGATTAACAGATAACAATTAACGGATAACAATTAACGGATAACGTTTAACAAACCGCGGATAACAAAACTTCACTTTATCAATCCATTCACAAAGCCCCTTTCTTTCCTTTTATCTTTGCAGACTTAAAGTATGAAATTATGAATATTAATGTAATTAGTGTAAATATCTCCAAAGAAAAGGGAACAATTAAAAGCCCCGTCCCTCAAATTGTATTGAACGAAAAAGGTGTGCAAGGCGATGCCCATGCCGGCGACTGGCACAGGCAGGTGAGTTTATTGGCCAAAGAAAGCATCGAAAAATGGGGAGGGCAGGCAGGCCGAAAAGTACACTGGGGCGAGTTTGCCGAAAATATCACCACCGAAGGAATCACGCTACACGAAACCAATCCCGGCGACAGGTTTGTAATTGGCGATGTGGAACTTGAAGTTACCCAGATCGGGAAAAAATGCCACGGCACAGGCTGTGCTATTTTTAAAGAAGTGGGCAACTGTGTTATGCCAAAAGAAGGGATTTTTGCCAAAGTGATTAAATTCGGCAAAGTGAAAGCCGGGGATGAAATTAAATATTTTCCAAACATTTAATCAACCAACCCTGACAGGGTTTCAAACCCTGTCAGGGTTGATTTTTCAATTATGAGGAAAAAAAATATCCCATTACCTACACCTGTCAAATTGAATAGCCGTACGCCCCTTTTTAGTTTAGAAATCCGAATAACTTTAAACACAGCTTCCGCAACCATATTTTAGTTGCAATTCTTCTATTTTGTACTTAATTTTGCAAAATGAGTTCAATTAATAAACTGATAGAGCGTTTTGTTTCGAGGCCGAATAACTTTTCATATCAGGAGTTATTAAAAGTGTTAAATTACTTTGGATATGCTGAACTACAGGCCTCCGGATCGAGGGTTAGATTTTATAACAAAGAGATTGATCATTCGATAAAATTGCATAAACCACACCCTCAACCCATTTTAAAAAGATACCAGATTGATCTAATTATTGAAGAATTAAGCAAATGGAAATTTTTATAATCATGGAAAAGAATATTATAAAATACAATGGATTTATTGGCTCAGTGAATTTTTCCGCAGAAGATGAAGTATTTTATGGAAAAATTGATGGCATCAACGACCTCATTACCTTTGAAGGAGAAAGTGTTCAGGAACTAAAAACCGCTTTCCATTATATGGTTGATGAACACATTAAAGATTGCGAAGCCGATAATAAGCCCCTTAAAAAATCATATACCGGCAGCTTCAATGTGAGGTTAACATCTCAAATGCACCGTAATCTTGCTGAAAAGGCACTAAGTAAAGGGATTACCTTGAATCAGCTCTTAAAAAATGTAATTGCCAAGGAACTGGATATTGCCGACCATAATTGATTTATGATTTAAGCCTGAATACTTAAGCGTTGAATTTTATGACAAAAAAAATAAAAATTATTGCTACCAGCGCAGCCACTGAAAGAGGCCGTAAGTTTCCGCTTGAAGAACTCATCCTCGATAAGGATGGTATTGTTGGGGATGTTCATGCCGGAACCATCCGCCCGGTGAGTATGTTCGATGTAGCACAGGCAGAGCGGTTTTACAAGATCACCAGAACCGCACCACTGGAGCACGGCCAGTTTGCCGAAAATATCCTTTTTGAAACTTCGGATGTTTTGGATATAAAAATCTTCGACAAATTTGTGAAGGGTGATGTTGTGCTCGAAGTAACGCAAAAAGGCAAACCCTTCCACGATGAGTTTCGCGAACCTGGAAATTATGTAATGCCCCGCGAAGGTATTTTTTGCCGGGTAATGCATGGTGGAGTTTTAAAAGCCGGGGATGAAATGAACTACCTTCCAAAAATTTTCAAAGCAAAAGTAGTAACCCTGAGCGACCGTGCCAGTCGCGGCATATACGAAGACAAAAGCGGGCCGGCAGTTAGCGAAATCCTAAAAAAACATTTCAGTAAAATAAACTGGCGCATTGAAATCGAAAATATCATTATCCCCGACAGTGAAGAAAAATTGCGGGGTGTTTTGGAGTCATCAATAAAAAGTGCTGATATAATTATAACTACCGGAGGCACCGGTATCGGCCCCCGCGACATAACCCCGGAAGTGATGAAACCATTCATCAAAAAAGAGATACCCGGCATTATGGAAATGATAAGATGGAAATATGGCGTAGAAAAACCAGCCGCCCTTATCAGTCGCGCTTTGGCCGGTGTAAATGGTAAAACCTTGTTGTTCGCACTTCCCGGATCGGTGCGTGCGGTTAACGAGTACATGGCCGAGATCAACAAACATTTGGAGCATTTGATTTATATGATTGAAGGTGTGGAGCGACATTAATACTTTCAAAGTTCTTTTTGGTTTTAAATCATAAAAACTGTATTTTTGAAAACTCATTTATTAAAATATGAAAAACATTCATCTTTTCGTGGTTCTCATAGTAATTTCGCTGGGTGCTTTTGCACAGGAAAAAGAGATTCCCTATACCCTTGCCGACCGCGACAGGTTAATTCGTGTGGAGGCTGAAATCTCCTCCCTCCGCAACGAAATGGTGAGTTTTAGGAATGAAACCAATGCTAAAATTGAAGGTGTTGAAAGCAAATTAGAAGCTAAAATTGATGCCAATGGCCAACGCATTTCTGATTTACAAACACTTGTTTTTTGGGGTTTTGGGATTTTATTTAGCATGATGCTTTTTATGCTTGGTTACAATATTTGGGATCGCCGAACATTAATGAACCCCATTAAAGAAAGGCAGGATAAAATAATTCAAATCCTCAAAATGGCCGATGAAGATAATATAACTTTCCGCGAGGCAATGAAAAGAGCTTCGCTTTGGTAAATCCCCTTTAGCATTTTCATCCTAACTTGGACAAGCCAAAACCAAAATCCAGACTAATTTGAGTTGAGACAAGATAATATCAATTCTGCAAATAGTTATTTTTCGATAATTTAAAAATCATTCCCGGAAAGGATTTCCCTTCGTTCGTTATAAATTTTAATAATCAGTTCACCAAAAAGTGTGTTGGCCCATGCAAACCACGAGCGGTTAAAATCCTCAGGATTGTCCTTATGGAAAGCCTCGTGCATAAAACCAGTTCCGGCATGTGTGGCTTTGAGCATTGTCAGGCACTTGGCTATTTCGTCATTATTGGTGCTGGTCATGGCACGAAGTATAATGCCCATGGGCCAAATTTTTTCTTTCCCGGTATGTGGGCTGGCTTGTCCTTCGGCAGCCTTTCCTTTCAAATAATAAGGGTTGGATTCGCTCAATAAAAACCTCCTGGTATTTTGGTATAAATTATCATCCACGTTATGTGCCCCCAAATAAGCCAACGACATCAACGAAGGCACATTGGCATCGTCCATAAATACACGATTTCCAAAACCATCTACTTCGTAGGCATATATTTTCCCAAAATCCTGATGCTCAGAAATTGCATACTTTTTAATAGCTGCATCCACCTCGTCGGCAAAATCGAAACATTCCTTTGCAAAAGATTCATCGTTCAATTTAGTAGCGAAAATAAATGCCAGTTGACGCAAAGAAATTACAGCAAATATATTTGACGGGATCAAAAACGGATACAGCGTTGCATCGTCCGATGGGCGAAACATGGAAGCGATCAAGCCCACCGGTTTTATTGGCCGCCCGGTACCCCCAAATGTCGGGGCATCGATCATGCTTGTTGTTTTCCTGGTAAAATAGTAAGGCGAAGTCCCGTTTTTGCGCTGCTCGGTTTTAAAAGTTTTTACAATCAGCCGCATGGCTTTGTCCCAGTCTTCATCAAAAATTGAATCATCGCCACTTATTTTGTAATACTCGTTGGATAAACGCACCACATAACACAGCGAATCAATTTCCCATTTCCGCTCGTGAACGCCGGGAATGGGAGTCGGTATATCGCTTTGCCAATCCGATTCTTTTTCCAAATCCTTGTAAAAGGCATTGGCATAAGGATCTTTCAAAACACATTTTACCTGCCGGTTCACAAGGCCTTTTACCAGCAACCTGATTTTTTCATCTTTATTAATCAAAGGCATGTATGGCCAAACCTGCGCCGTAGAATCGCGGAGCCACATAGCATCAATGTCGCCGGTGATGATAAAAGTATCGGGCTTGCCATCAATAATTTCAAAATCAACGGTGGTGTCGAGGGTGTTGGGGTAGCAGTTTTCGAACATCCACGCCAGTTCCTTATCTTTAATGACATCTTTAACTTCAGCAATCAAATTTTCGACTGCCTGGCTGGTATAAGTTCTCTCCGCAAGGGGCGGCCTTCGCGAATTAAAACTTACAGGTGGGAAAAGCCCCGAAGCCACCGAATTAATTGAAGTCAGGCTTAAGCCCCCCAGGGCCAGGCTATTTTTAATGATAAAATCTCTTCTTTTCATTTTTCATCTGTATAAAATTAGCCACGAATGCACGAATGATATTTCTCCTTTTGAGTCCTTCGGACATTCGTGCTCCCCGAATGATTGGAGCAAGAGTGAAGGTTAATAATTATCATAATATTTCATCATTACTAAAAACAAAGTTAAACAAGCATTAGTTGAATTTTGGCATGGTAGCTTGCTTTTTTATAAAACCTCAAAACGAAATCAAGGTTTTCTTTTAAAAGATTTTCTGGCATATTACCCGACATTTTATATGGAGGCAGGTAATTGTTTTTTGCAAGGTATAAAACCAGGTCTTTACCCGGCACTGGGGAAAAGTATAAGCTTTTTTTTGTTTGCAAATTCTCCATCGAATCGAAGTAAGGGTTACCCGGATCGGCAATGGCTTTACAAAAACCAGTAACTACCTCAACACCTATATCTTTGTTAAAAAATAAAAGGAAGTCCTGATCCTTTTCATCAGGGCTATCAGACGAAATATATTCAGGCCTTCTTTTCGATAAAATATCCTTCCCGGTTTTCTTTATAATTTTCTTACTAAAGTTTCCCACAAGATAAACACTTAAATATCAAGGTAATAAAAATTGAAAAAAGTAGTGGTATATTGATTTAAAATGTTATTTTTGAATCAGTTACAAAACAAAAAGCATAATTTATCAAAAA
>Ga0208900_1001545_pt1 | contig 11998 bp, 8 predicted proteins | sample AntAceMetag02UKK_FD_184763 | JGI IMG/M metagenome (GOLD analysis project Ga0208900, IMG submission 184763) | Saline lake microbial communities from Ace Lake, Antarctica - Antarctic Ace Lake Metagenome 02UKK (SPAdes) (version 2) | ecosystem: Environmental > Aquatic > Non-marine Saline and Alkaline... | reverse complement strand
GAAAAAGTAGTAACTTCCGAAAATTATTTACCCGAAAAGAAAACAAACGAACTGAAAGGGTAGAAAAATCTTGGCACTTTGCAGTAATACAAATTTTATGAACAAAAAGTTTATTTGGTTTTTACTTCTAATCTTAATAATCTCTTGTCAGCGCCATGCGGATCCAGATTTGGCCATTGTCAAAGGAGTTTTTCCCGGGGCAGGAGGAGCAAGCATAAAGTTCGAGGAATTGAAACCTTTCGGGATTCTTGAACTCGATTCGACCACAATAGATAAAAATGGTCAATTTCAGTTTCATGCCAAGCCAACGCAGCAAAGCTTTTACCTTTTACATTTTGGAAATGAAGTCCCAATTTCTCTTGTGATCGATAAAGGGGATACTTTAGATATAAAATTGGAGATGGATTCCACTAATCTTTCTTACCAGATAAATGGAAATAAAGATTCCCGGGTACTTCAGCAGTTTTATTCAGAAAGCAATTTTTATTATGCTAAAATCGACTCCTTGCGCCAGGTGTTTTTTGAAAGCAGGGATTTGGATACTTTCTACCTCGTTAGTGCCAGGATAGATCGAGCAATCGAAAAAACCATCATTGATCAAAGATATTTTACTGAAAGCTTAATTCGAGAAAACGCAGCTTCATTGGCCTCCATCCTGTTAATAAATCAATCTTTTGCAGGCCAATCAATTTTTAATCCTGACCAAAACCTTGAACTATTTTTATTAATTGATGAAAATTTAAACAAGATATTCCCCGGCAATCCACACGTAATCGCAAACCATAAACGGCTTGCTACCGCCCGGCAAAAAGAAGCCAATCGAAAAAAGACCGATGCAAGGCTTGCTGTTGGTAAAGAAATTCCTGATATTAGCCTGCCCGCCATTGATGGGCAGATGAAGGCTTTGGCAGATTTGTGTGGGAAAAATGTTATCCTGTTTTTTTGGGCCTCGTGGTCTCCCGAAAGCCGTGCCGATTTGCAGCAACTCAAAGTTTTGTATAAAGATTTCAAAACCCAGGATTTTGAGGTTTATGCTATTTCGTTTGATAGCAAAGAAAAATATTGGAAATCAGCAGTTCAAATCGAAAAGCCGGGATGGATTGATGTTGCTGATATCAATGGTATGGATGGCCCGGTAAGCCAACTTTTTAGGATTCCAAAGCAACTCCCTTATTTTTTCCTGATCGATAAAAATGGGATAATTGTAACAAAAACTGATGATTTTAGTGCATTAAAAGATGCTTGTTTAAAGCTTGCAAATACAGGGTAACGATGTGTAAATCATTCTTTGCTTACTTTTACCGGGTTTTGTAGATTAAGATTATGAAAAAAAACAAGAAAATATACTTTGCCTCCGATTTTCATTTTGGGGTTCCCAACCCTGAAAAAAGTAAAGTCAGGGAAGCCCGCTTCATCCGTTGGCTCGATTTTGTTAAAACTGATGCCGAAGAAATTTTCCTGATGGGCGATCTTTTCGATTTTTGGTTCGAGTACAAAACCGTAATCCCAAAAGGCTATGTACGGCTTTTTGGTAAACTTGCCGAAATTACCGATGCAGGAATTCCAGTCCATTTTTTTAGGGGAAACCACGATATGTGGGCCTTCGATTACCTCGAAAAGGAAATAGGCCTGACGCTTTACCGCAAACCGGTAATCAGGGATTTTGACGGGAAACGGTTTTTCCTTTCCCACGGCGATGGCCTGGGGCCGGGCGACAATGGCTATAAATTTATAAAGTATGTTTTCGAGCGGAAGATTAACAGGTTTTTGTTCAATTGGCTACATCCCGATATTGGGACACGAATGGGGCTGTACTGGTCTGGGCGTAGCAGGTATGCCAACGAACTGCCCGAATCCATAAAAAAAGAGGATGAAATGTTTCAAAATATTGATAACTCGAGGCTTGCCATTTTTTGTCGTGAACAATTGAAAAATGACCCCGCCATAAATTACTTTATTTTCGGGCATTGGCACATTTCAAATGTTCATCCTTTGGGTGGCGACAGCTTTTACATCCATTTGGGCGACTGGATAAAACTTTTCACCTATGGTGTTTTTGATGGAGAAAAGTTTGAATTAAAGAAATTTGAAAATTAAAATGTGCTTGTCCATAAAGTCGGCATTTTTCACTAGCCCCGGGTTTTCCTAATGGATGCCTATGGCATAACCCGGGGATTAATAAATTTATCAGAGCCTCCCCCTCCTTTTCATCCTTCCAATTCAATCCCTGCCCTAAAGGACAGGGCTATTGATAATTCAAAAACCCGACTAAAAAGACAGACACTAATTAGGGTCTGCTGAGAAAGGCCTAATCCGTTGAATTATCATAAATTAACCACATAACATCTTATTCTTTGTGCAAGGTTTTGGAGGCTGTTGGTTCAAAAGCCTTGCGTTTCCCGATAACAATCAGGATCGGTGCGTTGCACCTTTTTTTACAATAGCCGAATAAAATTCTACAAAGATTGTCGGTGCTCTGCACCTGAAAGAAAAGCCACAGAGTGGCGATAATCTTTGTAGTAACATCTAATCGGATTGATACGGGAGGTGCAGCGCACCGAAATATTAAAGTTAACAATAGGGCTTTGAGTTTTTCAGCAAACCCTAATTAATTTCCCGCAGATTTTTTCTGCGCTAATCAGCGAAACCAGCCTTGCCGGCAGGCAGGTCTGCGGGAAACAAAAATAAAAAGATGGACGAATTTTGCTTAAACAAATTTTTCGATCAGTTCAACCAGCCTCGAAGAATACCCTACCTCATTGTCGTACCAGGCCACAACTTTCACAAGCTTATTTTTTTCGCCCAGTACTGCGGTCAATCCTGCATCAAATATGGCCGAGTGGGTATTGCCAATCACATCCATACTTACTATCGGGTCTTCGGTATATTCTAAAATCCCCTTAAGTTTCCCATCAGCAGCCTCTTTAAATTTTTGGTTTATGGCTTCAATGCTTGCCGGTTCGCGCAAAGTGCAGGTTAAGTCGGTTAACGAACCGTCAGGTACCGGAACGCGGATGCCTGCGCCGCCGAGGTTGTTTTTAAGGTGAGGGAAAATTTTTGTTGCTGCTTTGGCGGCTCCTGTGGTTGTGGGTACTATCGAATAAGCCGCAGCCCTTCCACGTCGCAGGTCTTTGTGTGGCGAATCCAGCAAATGCTGATCTTTCGTGTAAGAATGTACGGTGGTAATAAAGCCTTTCTCTACTCCCCAATTTTCATCCAGGATCATAATTAATGGGGCAACATTATTTGTGGTGCAGGATGAGTTGCTTATTATCCGGTCTTGTTTATTGATTAAATGATTGTTAACGCCAAGTACTATGTATTGCACCTCGTCACTTTCGCCTTTGGCCGGTGCCGAAATAACCACTTTTTTAGCCCCGGCTTTTAAATGCAATTCGGCTTGTTCTTTTTTAACAAAATTGCCTGTCGATTCTACCACAACATCTATTTTTAGCTCATCCCAGGGAAGATTTTCGGGATTCTCAACATTACAAATTTTAACTTTTTGTCCTTTAATATAAAGATGATTTTCGTCATGTTCTACTGTTCCTGGAAAGCGGCGGTGAACGGAATCGTATTTTAGCAAATGACACAGTGAGCGTGTATCTGCTAAATCATTTATTGCAACCAATTCCATATTTTGATTGTTAATCATTTGTCGGCAAAATATTCTGCCAATGCGTCCAAAACCATTTATTGCAATCCTGATTTTTGCCATAATTCGTTTGATTTTTATACTTTTACGATCTTTAATTTTTTTGAGGCACAAAGTTAACCTGATAAATTCACAAATTCATTGAATTCATGAATTTTTCAGGTTAAATTAATAACATCTATATCTCTATTGCCAATATTTTACAAATCTTAATAAATACCTTTTTATAAAAATGGAACACGTTAAAAAATACATCGAAGAAAACAAGGACAGATTTTTAGAGGAATTGTTTGAGCTCATTCGCATTCCTTCAATCAGTTCGCAAACTGAGCATAAAAACGATATGCTGAAAGCTGCTGAAGAATGGAAAAAAATCATTTTATCAGCAGGAGCCGACAAGGTTGAGGTTATGCCTTCGGATGGCAACCCTGTTGTTTTTGGCGAAAAAATTATCGACCCGTCAAAACCCACGGTTATGGTTTACGGCCACTATGATGTGATGCCGGTGGACCCGATTGACTTGTGGAATACAAAACCATTCGAGCCTGTTGTGAGGGATGGGAAAATTTATGCACGTGGTGCCGACGATGATAAAGGCCAGGCGTTTATGCACGCCAAAGCCTTTGAACTCATGGTGAAAACAAACACACTGCCTTGCAACGTAAAGTTTATGATAGAGGGTGAAGAGGAGATTGGTTCGCCAAGCCTGGGGAAATTTTGCGAAGAGCATAAAGAGATGTTAAGCGCAGATATAATTCTTGTTTCTGATACAGGTATGATTGCGCAGGATATCCCTTCGATAACTACCGGATTGCGTGGTTTAGCCTACGTGGAAGTTACGGTTACAGGGCCAAACCGCGATCTTCACTCAGGACTTTATGGAGGAGCAGTTGCCAATCCTATCAATATTCTTACAAAAATGATTGCCTCGTTGCAGGATGAAAACAACAAAATTACTATACCCGGATTTTATAATGACGTGCTGGAAGTTCCTGCCGACGAAAGAAAAGATATGTCCAAAGCTCCTTTTAATTTGAAAGAATATGAAAAGTCGATTGATATTGGAGAAGTTTATGGAGAGAAAGGTTATTCAACCATGGAGCGCACCGGCATAAGGCCATCACTCGATGTAAACGGCATTTGGGGAGGCTATACCGAAGAAGGTGCCAAAACGGTAATTGCATCAACAGCACACGCAAAAATTTCGATGAGGCTTGTGCCCAACCAGGACCATTACAAAATTGCAGAGCTCTTCCAAAAGCATTTCGAGAGCATTGCTCCAAAAAGTGTAAAAGTAAAAGTAGAATCATTGCATGGTGGTTATGCTTACGTGTCGCCAACTGATATGATAGCCTACGTTGCCGCCGATAAAGCCTACACCGATACTTTCAATAAAAAACCGGTGCCCGTGCGCAGTGGCGGAAGTATCCCCATTATTTCAACCTTCGAAAAGGTTTTGGGTTTGAAATCGATTTTAATGGGTTTTGGGCTCGAGTCGGATGCCATCCACTCGCCCAACGAAAACTTTCCATTGTTTAATTTTTATAAAGGAATCGAAACCATTCCGTATTTTTATAAATATTACACCGAATTAATGACGGATTAGCAATAGCTTTTTAATAAGATAAAGGAGATTGTCATTATTGATAATCTCCTTTTTTGTATGGCTCTGTAATAAAATCAGTAAAATTTGAATCATTATTAATCGTTAGCCCATCTTTAATTAGGGTTTGCTGAGAAAGGCTTAATCTATTGGAGTATTATAAGTTAATTCATAATATTTGATTCCTTGTGCAAGGTTTAGGAAGGAATTTGTTCAGAACCCTTGCGCCTAATATTTCGGTGCGCTGCACCTTTATTCACATCATCGGATAAAATTCTACAAAGATTCCCGGTACTCCGCACCTGAAAGATAAGCCACAGAGTGGCGACAATCTTTGTAGAAACATCAATTAAAAATGAAACGGGAGGTGTAGCGCACCGAAATATTATTATTCTGAGTTTTTCAGTAAGCCCCAGAATATTATAGTTCGGATTTATTACTTTTGTAAAATAAAACTTCAATTATGGGTAATACAAACGATTCTTTTGAAAATGATCTTGAGCAGCTCATCAGATTATTTAAAAAAATTAAAGATAAAACCAAAGCTGAACAATTCTCGCATCTCGATCCTGCTTTTGCTCAAAATCTCGATTTCATTATTAGCAACTATGAAATGGTAAAGAATAACATTCCAAAGGAAATGTTTACACAAATGGGATTTCCCTTTCAGCAGATGATGAAAGAATTTATTTCGCATCTAAAAACAGAACTTGGCGAGGAGTTTGAAGAAGAAGAATTAATTGAAGAAGATGAAGTAATTGATGCCATACCAGGGCAAAAGCAAGAAACTGACAGCCATACACCAAATCTTTCAGATGAGCTAAGGAAAATTGATGAATTGCTCAAGAAGCCGGGCATGAGCGAAGAAAAAATAAACAAGCTCCTCGATAGGAGAAGTATGATATTAAATGCTTAGAATACTTTGGCAGCCTAAAAAAATAAAAGCCCGTCCTTTTAAAGGACGGGCTTTTTTATTGTTAAATCAAAGTCTAAAGTTTTGTTGGGTCAAAACCCGTTGGTTTAGATTTACTTTTTTGAAATTCTTCTTTGCCTTTTTGCAGAAATTCCACAAAGGCATTTACATCCAGGTCGTAAGCACGCGGCTCCATGAGCATCTCACCATCGGTATCCAGTAGCACATAGTATGGCTGGGCGTTTACATTAAATCGTGTGATTTGTAAATCGGCAAATTTTTTCCCGACAGTTTTTTTCATTTTCCCGTCATTCGCCGATTTTATCCATTCCTCTTCCGGAAGTCTTGTTTTATCGTCAACGTACAGGGCTACAATAATATAATCATCCCGCAGCATTTTAAGCACCTTGGGGTTTGCCCAAACGTTGGCTTCCATCTCGCGGCAGTTTACACATCCATGGCCTGTAAAATCGATAAAAAGTGGTTTGTTGAGTTCCTTTGCGCAGGCAAGACCTTGTTCGTAATCAAAGTATCCTTCCAGCCCGTGGGGTAAATGGAGGAAATCGCTGTATTTTGGTATTTCACAAATCTCTTTTTTAGCTGGGCTTGCCCCACCTCCATTTGAGCTGCCATAAACCTTTAGGTTGTCTCGAACTATAGTATTTACATCAAAGTCGTGGGTTTGCTGTGGAGGCAGATATCCCGATAAAGCTTTGAGTGGAGCGCCCCACATTCCGGGCAGAAGATATAGCACGAAAGTAAAAGTGATGATGGCCATAAATAACCTGGGAACCCCGAGGTGTGGAATATCGCTGTCGTGCGAAAACTTGAGTTTTCCTAATAAATATAAACCCATCAAAAAGAAAATTACGATCCAGAAGGCAAGGTAAATTTCACGATCGAGAATACCCCAGTGGTAGGTTTGGTCTGCAATACTCAGGAATTTTAATCCAAGCGCAAGTTCCACGAAACCAAGAACTACTTTTACCGAGTTTAACCATCCGCCCGATTTTGGCAGGTTGGTAAGCCACGATGGGAAAAACGCAAAAAGTGTAAATGGGAGGGCAAAAGCAAGTGAAAATCCGAGCATCCCAACAATTGGCTCAAGGATTTCACCCCCGGCAGATTGCACCAATATGGCCCCTACAATTGGGCCGGTGCAGGAAAAGGAAACAAGTACCAGCGTGAATGCCATAAAAAACGCCCCCGAAAAACCACCTTTGTCAGCTTTGCTGTCGGTTTTATTTATCATCCAGCTTGGTAAGGTTATTTCGAACATGCCAAGGAAGGAAGCCGCGAAAAACAGGAATATGAGGAAAAACAGGACATTGGGTAGCCAGTGGGTACTTAGCCAGTTGGCGAAATTTGCCCCCAGGGTTACGGCTACAATTGTTCCGATAATGGTATAAATTGCAATAATCGAAAAGCCGTAGGTCAGTGCCTGAAATCTGGCCTTCACTTTATTGTCGGAATTGTGCATAAAAAAAGATACCGTCATGGGTATCATGGGGAAAACACAAGGGGTTAAAATTGCAAGAAGTCCGGCCCCAAAAGAAAGGATAAACAGCCACCAAAGTGTTGTGTCTTTTGATATTCCACCTTTTGAAAAGTTTTCATTTGAAGTAGAAACTGTTTGCTCGTTGGAATTAAAAGCGAATTTAAAATCCTCTTCTGAAGGAGGAATACATTTTTCGTCATCGCAGCACATAAACTCAATAAAGCCATCGATTACAAGCGGTTGATCACTTAGGATTTTTATTTTTCTTGTAAAAGTAGCCTCCTCCCCAAAATATTTTACCACCATTTTAAAAACAGGATCTTTTTCTTCGATGGCGGCCGGTTCGTTAAAAGTAACCAGGGATAAATAGCTTCCTTCTTCTTCCCAATTTTCAACCTTTTCAATCTCAACATTTTTATCAACGAATTGGAAACCCTCAATTTCATTAAAGAAAAACGAGGTTTTATTGGGTCCGCCAACTGGAATGTCCTGTGAGTATAAATGCCAGCCTTCATCAATTTTAGCCTTAAAAATCAGCTCTGCTTCATTGTTTCCAAGGTCTTTACTTTCGTAGCTCCATTTTACAGGTTTATCTATGTGTCCCGAATTTATCCCTTTTGGGGTGTTAGTGTTAAATGTGAATTTAAAATCCACCTCGGAAGGGGGGAGGCATTTTTCGTCATCGCAACACATAAACTCAAGAAAACCATCAATTACCAGGGGCTTATCATTCAATATTTTAATCTTGCTTGTAAATGCAGCCTCATGCCCGAAATATTTTACTACTATACCAAAATTCGGATCATTTTCTTCAATGGCGACAGGTTCATTAAAAGTAACCCTGGTCAAAAAGCTTCCTTCTTCTTCCCAATTTTCAACTTGTTCTATTTCAATATTTTTATCGATAAATTCGAAACCCTCAATTTTATTAAAGAAAAATGAGGTCTTTACAGGGCCTCCATCAGGAATATCCTGAGAGTAAAGATGCCAGTTTTTATCGATGGTAGCTTTAAAAATTAGCTCTGCTTCATTGTTTCCGAGGTCTTTACTTTCGTAGCTCCATTTCACGGGCTCATCTATTTGGCCAAAAGCAAAAAGTGTGGAAAAAAGTAATGCGAAAAGAATGAGTGATGATCGCTTAAATTTGAAAATTCCAGAATTAGTAGTCTTCATTTTAATCAATTCTATTTAGTGCTGATGAGTATAACTTTCGTTTAAAAAATAAGTATTTATCTCTTATCTGTTCAATTCAGATTAAGGCCGTTTAAAGCAGCCTGTTTTTTAGGTCGGCAAAAATAGTAAATTGAACCAAGTAATTCTTTTTAAGTATTGAAAAAATACATGAGATTAGCTATTTGTAATATTATCTAAATTAAACTAACTACCAGGGTCGTAGTTGTATTACTCACGATTTTAAACCGGTCATCTATTCGGTAATTTATTACCCAGGCAATGTCCTCACCTGAAATTAAAAGCCAAATATTTCTTTTTTCCGGCAAGGGTATTTTTTCATCAATAAAAAAATCTGATAACTTTTTACTGCCTTTCATGCCCAAAGGAGAGAATTTGTCACCCTCGCGATACTTCCTTATTTTCAATGGGTAGCGAAGTTTTTCAAAATCAAGATAGGCAATATTATTATTTGCAGGTATAGATTTGCCCTTTTCAAGAAGTTCTTTTTTGAATTTGATTTTTAATGGTTCATCGATTTCATTAGTAAATTCATCAAATTCATAATACTTATCATTTTCATCATTAATTTCCGAGATAATTAAATGTTCCCTGTCTATCACCAATTCATAAGTGGGCGATAAAAACCTTTTGCCGGGTTGATTTTGCAACGATTCTATAATGTTGAGTACTGTGGTATGATTGAAATAAAAGGGTTTCAAGAGCTCAAACAGCACATATGCCCCATTCTTTTCATGTAATATTTTTTCGATACTGATAAGATACAGATCGCCTTGCTTTTCGATGAAATCAATCCGTTTTTTATCAATTTCATCACTTATAAAGTTTTCGGCATCAGCCATATAGTTTAACGTATTTTGAAACCCTTTCCTAAAATTACCTTCAGACTTTTCTAATGCCGGTAAAACAAAATGGCGTATTTTATTTCTGAGATAATTGTCTTTGTAATTTGAGCTGTCTTCTCTAAATTTAGTATTGTTTGCCTGGGCATAGTGCTCTATCATTTTTCTGCGGGCAAATAATAAGGGTCTTACACAGTACCCGTTTTTTTCGGGGATTCCCCGCAAACCCGAAACGCCTGTGCCACGAAACAGGTTAATAAAAAATGTTTCAATCTGATCGTCCTGGTGGTGGGCTGTTGCATAATAATGGAAACCTGTTTCGTTAATCAACGCTTCAAACCATGCGTAGCGCAAATCTCTTGCAGCCATCTGGGTTGATATTTTTTTTTCTGCTGCGTAAGCCAAAGTGTTGAATCTTTTTACATGTATTGGGATTCCATTTTCGTTTGCAAATTTTTTAACAAAGTGCTCATCAGCATCACTTTCATTTCCCCGAAGATTAAAATTGCAGTGTATCAATCCTATACTGATATGCATTTTCAAGAATAAATCTGCCATAACCATCGAATCAATTCCACCACTAATTGCCAGTAAAATATTTTGGTTTTTATCAAAAAGATGATTTTTTAAAATGTGTTCCCTAAAAGTTTTAAACATAAAATGTATGTGTGCTTATCCATAATTATTATTTGCAAAAGTAGTTAGAAATCAAAATGCTAAGGTACTGGTCAATTATTTTTCCGGGATTCTTCAAATTGGAATTAATTTTTTTTAACCTGAAACTATAAGGTGGTATTGTATTATATAATATTTTGTAGTATGTTTGCAAACAGTATCTACTGTTAAAAGTAGGCGTAATTGTAACTAATTTAATGACTTGCTAAATATTAAAACTTTATTTAATCGTAAGGGGGTCAGGATTTTAGGCTTAGTTCTTTGTCATGTTGTTTACCTCATTTTTGGTAATTCCAGTCAGGTTAATGCACAGGATAAAAGCATTTTTTTAGCCGAAACTTTAGTAAACATCGGTTTTGAAAACGTGGAGGTTTTCGATAGCTTTGATACTTTGAAAGTATTTTATGAAAACCGAAGGTACAGATTTGAACCTCGTGCATTGGCAAACGTACTTCATACAATTTATCAAAATTTTGATAATAGAGAAGTTGTGATTCAGGTGGTTATACTAAAAGACAGAATTCCGGTATTTAAATTATTACTTGCTTTGAAAGATTATGAATTGTATTTAAATGGTACAATCAGTGGGCAGGATTTTTTAAATTCCATGTTAGCTTCACTTGATGTGGCTGGAATTAAGACCCATTCTACAGCATCAAATTCTTCTTTTTATAAAGCTGATTTGGCTGTAATCCCTACCTGGTCGGCAAAATTTGGAAATTTTGATAATCCGGTAGAATCAAACATTAACCTTATCCCGGAGCTTAATTCAACCCTTGCAAAGGGTTTAACTTTTAAAGGTCAAATTATCGTTCCGGTGCAAAACAATTTTTTCTTTGTTGCTGAAAGAGAAACAATCCGACCCGGGAATATTACCCTTAATCAGTTTGTTAGTTTAAGCGATAATTTTTACCTTAATGTAACAGGAGGTTTTTTTGATAAAAACAGGGCTGGATTGAACTTTGATGTTAAAAAAGCATTTATAGAGGGCAGGTTTGAAGTAGGAGCAAATATTGGGTTTACCAGTTATTATTCTTTTACAGGGATTCAAACTGAATTTTATGATAAACAAAAATACCTCACAGTTCTTTTAAACACACAATACAGGTATGAGCCTTATGATTTGCTAATCAGGCTGGAAATTGGAAATTATCTTTTTAATGTACCAGCTATTCAATTTGAAGTTTTGAGACAGTTTGGTGAAGTTGAGATTGGTTTTTTTGCCTTTGCAAGCAAAGATGATTATGATGGTGGTTTTAGATTTTCGATTCCAATACCGCCAGGGAAATACACTAAACTTAACTGGTTTAGAGCCAGGCCGTCAAAAGCGTTCAGTTGGAAATATCGCGCAAAAGGTTTTCCACAAAATGGGGTAACATACAACACCGGATATAACCTTACAGAGGAGTTAATGGATTATAATCCGGATTTTGTTAAAAAACGTTTAATTATCGAAATAAATAAGCTTGGTATTAATTAGTAGTTTAAAATTGTAAATTATAATAAGTAATAATAAAAAAGGAGTAACAATGAAAACCAAATCTTACAAATCACTATTTGTTTTATTACTCTTATCTGGTGCAATGATTTTTTCACTCACACAGTGTAAGAAAGTAGGAAC
>Ga0208900_1001544_pt1 | contig 12011 bp, 10 predicted proteins | sample AntAceMetag02UKK_FD_184763 | JGI IMG/M metagenome (GOLD analysis project Ga0208900, IMG submission 184763) | Saline lake microbial communities from Ace Lake, Antarctica - Antarctic Ace Lake Metagenome 02UKK (SPAdes) (version 2) | ecosystem: Environmental > Aquatic > Non-marine Saline and... | reverse complement strand
TGCTGGCAGGTGCTGGCGACGAATTACAAGGCATTAAACGCGGGATTATGGAAATGGCAGATGCAATTTTCATCAATAAAGCTGATGGCGACAACCTGCAAAAAGCAAAAAACGCCCGGATTGAATATCAGAATGCCCTCCACCTATTCCCACCCACCGAATCGGGCTGGGTGCCACAAGTTGGGACATGTTCAGCACAAAGCAGGGAAGGAATAAATGATGTTTGGGAAATCATAAAGCAGTATGAAGTACACACAAAATCGAATGGATATTTTGGACTAAAAAGACAAGAGCAGAAAAAACTGATCATGCTCGATACCATCAACGAATTACTGAAAAGTGATTTTTACAACAATGAATTGGTCAAGGAAGCACTTGTTAAAACGGAAAATGACATTTTGAACGATAAAGTTAGTTCCTACGTGGCAGCGCAGAGATTGATTGATGTTTATTATAGGAGTGAGGGAAGTCGGAAGAAGGTAATCAGTAGTCAGTAATCGGTAATCAGTAGTCAGTAATCGGTAATCAGTCGTTAGTTGGCAGTAATCGGATGACTTTCTAACGTCCGGCAGGACTTAGAAACGTCAGGGCTTTAAACCCTGAAGATAGGTATCGACTGATTTCCAATCACAGATTACCATTCACCGATTACCATTCACCGATTACCGATCACCATTCACCGATTACCAATTTACTAACTTCTTAAGAAAAAAAATAACCTTTGTCAATTCTAATTGTTAACCCTACTAAAAGGCTCATGAACTACCTCGCACACCTATATCTTTCTTTCAATCATGAAAAGATCATGGTAGGCAATTACATTGCTGATGCGGTGAAGGGCAGGCAAATCGAAAAATTCTCAGATAAAGTTCAAGCAGGCATCCGCCTGCATCGCGATATCGACACATTTACCGACACGCATCCCATCGTAGAAAACAGCAAAGCACGCATCCGACAACGATACAGGAAATATGCAGGAGTAGTGATTGATATGTATTACGATCATTTTTTGGCCGCAGGATGGAACGATTGGTCGGAGGAAACCTTACTTGATTTCACCCGGCAATCGTACAAAACACTTTTAAAAAATTATGTTGTTTTGCCGGCACGCATGAAACGCATCCTCCCCATTATGGCGGCAGGCAACTGGTTGGCTTCTTATGCCGAGGTCGGCAATATATCTTTAGCATTAAAAGGTATGTCGCGCCGCACGAAATTTGATTCGGGGATGGAGCATGCCGGCGAAGAATTGAAATTTCATTATGATGACCTGAAAAACGATTTCTCGGATTTCTTTCCTGAACTCATCGATTTTTCCAGGAGTAAGATTAACATCTAAAGCCAGACTATCTCAAAAATAAAAAAACTTTCACGCATCTATTTTCTATGCATTAAGTTTATTGTAACTTTGCCCTAAATATTGTACAACCCTAATCGGTCAGTTTTAATTAAAATCAACTAAATTTAAAACTTATGAAAAAATTTACACTTTTTAGTTTAATCATCGGAATGCTTTTTTCAGTATCATCTTTTTCCCAAAATGTTCCCAATGGTGATTTTGAAGAATGGGAAGACGGTCAATTTGGTTATGAAGTCCCTAGCCCATGGTGGACAGTTGGTACCCTAACAGGCTCCCAGGATATTACAAAAGTTTCACCAGGACAGGATAGCGACTATGCCGCAAAATTAACACCTGTTGAAATCGCTGGCCTTGATGCAAACTCAGTAATCCTTACAAATTTAGTATTTGGGGTAGCTCAAAAGTACGGGCAACTTTCGCTGTATGTTGAAGGCACTTCAGTGGGCGCAGACACCTTGTTTGTTTATGCTTCCATGCTTAAGGGTGGCAATCCTATTGGTGCATCTGGAGGATTTGTTTCAGGAGTTATCGATACTTTCACCAAATTCGATTTTCCGGTAACTTATCAAGGCACCGAAAGTCCAGACTCATGCGTCCTCGTCATTTTATTGGGCAAATCAAACGGAACTGCAAATGTCGGTTCTGAATATACGATTGACAATGTTTTCTTTTCAGGACTTGCAGCTATTGATGATGTCGAATCTTCATTTTCTGCTGTTGGAAATCCATATCCAAACCCTGCTGCAGATATAGTAAACATTCCATTTGATTTAAAAGAACCAGCAGATATAACCTTAAGAGTTTATGATATGCAGGGGCGTCTGATATATTCTATCATTGAATCTATCTACTCACAGGGAAGTAATGAAATAAGCATCGGAATGGATGACTTTACTTCAGGCCCATATTTCCTTACCTTGTCAACTGGAGGGCACTCAATTGAAACTAAAACTTTTGTAGTGAGGTAGAATCGAGAACTGGAGTATTGGAGTGTTGACAAATAACACATTTGACGAAATCCCCGGAAGTTACTTTCGGGGATTTTTAGCTATAAATAGTAACAACCAACTGCCTCGTCCCACCATAATTTCTGAACTCACACAAATAAACCCCCTGCCAGGTGCCCATATTCAGCCGCCCGTTTGTAATTGGAATGGTTACCGAAGACCCGGTAAGTGTTGATTTTATATGGGCCGGCATATCATCATCTCCCTCCATAGTATGACAGTAGTAGGGTTCGTTTTCGGGAGCCACCTTATCCAACCATTTTTCCAAGTCGTGCCTTACGGTGGGATCGGCATTTTCGTTGATGGTCAATCCTGCCGAAGTATGTTTTATAAAAATATTGATCATTCCTTTTTCAGGAAGATCGGAAAGTTGCTGATCAATCAAATGTGTAATTAAATGGATGCCCCGCCGGAATGCTGGTAAGCGGATTTCGAGTTGTTAGATCATGGGGCAAAGATAGGGGAAAGTAAGAAATGATTAAATGAGGCAATGATAAAATGATTGAATGATGCAATGCTTAAATGCAAAAATGAGGAATAAGGAGATGGGGTAATGGAAAGATGGATGACAACCGAGAGCATGTTTCCCGTAACAACAATCTAAAAATGTCAATGATTAATGGCTTAAGTAAATTTAAAAAAAAAGCCCCGGTTTCCCGAGGCTTTTTCTATAATATCTATTTTCAATCATCAACTACTTTATCCCGGCAATTTTCTCCAGCATATCCGTAGTAATCGATTTTGGCCTTTCGAGTGGGTAGAGCAATGCACGGTCCCAAACAAGGTTGGCAGCAATACCAATTGATCTGCCGACACCAAACAATACGGTATAGAAATCATATTCGGTTACACCATAGTGCCACTGTAATACGCCGGTTTGGGCATCGAGGTTTGGCCATGGGTTTTTGGCTTTGCCCTGTTCTCTCAATATTGGGGGCACCACTTTGTAAAGCAGGTCAACATATTTGAACAAAGGATCATCAGGCATATTCTTCAAACAGAAATCACGTTGAATACTGTAACGTGGGTCTGTTTTACGCAATACGGCGTGGCCATAACCAGGAATCACCTGACCGGAGTTTAAGGTATCCCAAACAAACTGCTTCATCTCATCTTCAGTAGGAATTTCATCGCCCATCTTATCCTTCACATCCTGCAACCAACGCAACACTTCCTGGTTTGCCAGCCCGTGCAATGGCCCTGCCAATCCGTTGATCATTGCCGAAATCGACATATACATATCAGCCAACGAACTGCCAACAAGGTGGCCAGTATGTGCACTCACGTTTCCACTTTCGTGGTCACTGTGAATAATAAAATGCAAGCGTGCCACATCATCATAAGGCTTGGCTTTAGCCATCATGTGGGCAAAATCAGCGCCCATATCCAGGTTTGGATTTGATTGTACCCGTTTACCATCCCTATAAAGTTTAGCATAAATATAGGAAGCAATTTCTGGTAATTTTGCAAGCATATTCAGTGCATCCTCGTAGGTAGGTTCCCAAAAATCCATCTTGTTTATTCCTGCCGCGTATTTCTTGGCAAAAAAGGATTCGCGGTGCATCGTTAAAATCGCGCTCGAAAAAATAGTCATTGGATGACTGCAACAAGGAAATGCATCGATTACTTCGTAAATATAACGCGGCACAATACGGCGCTTCCTGAATTCATCCACCACATCCGACACCTCACTCTCGGTTGGGATATCGCCTGTAAGCAGTAAATAAAGCAAGCCCTCAACATAGGGCATTTCAGCACCTTTTGGTTTGGGCAGTTTTTCAAATACTTCGGGCAAAGTATATCCACGGTACCTGATCCCCTCGTTTGGATCGAGATAGGAAATATCCGTTACCAAACTTTTAAGACCGCGCATACCTCCAATTACCTGCCCGATTGTAACGTGGTCAACCACCACATCAGAATACTCAGAAACCAGTCGTTGGATACGTGGGCGGTGCTGTTGAATTTTATCGTATAATTTTTCTTTTAATCCTGCCATTTTTTTGTGGTTTTAAAATATTGTCTAAAATAGTGATTTTGGTTCAAACTTCAATAATTGTTATAAAAAAATATCTGAAAGCGTTTTAAAAAGAGGGAGTTTAGTCGGCAGTGATCAGTGAAGAGTGATCAGTTCTCGGTCTTCAGTTCTCAGTTCTCAGTTCTCAGTTCTCAGTTCTCAGTTCTCAGTTCTCAGTCTTCAGTTCTCAGTCTTCAGTCTTCTACTATCTAACTTCTACCTTCTTCTATTATCCCAGTTTAATTTTTAAGTTCTCATCGAGGGCACTCAGAAAATCCTCAGTATTCAAATAATGCTCTTGTTTAATGTCTTTGCCATGAATAATCAGGGCAAGGTCCTTTGTCATTTTACCGGATTGTACGGTCTCAATACAAACTTCTTCAAGTTTTTTTACAAAGTCAATCAACTGGTCATTCCCGTCCAGTTTACCACGATGGGCCAGCCCACGGGTCCAGGCAAATATCGAAGCTATCGGGTTGGTTGAAGTAGGTTTTCCCTGTTCATGCATCCTAAAGTGACGTGTTACGGTTCCGTGTGCAGCTTCAGCTTCCATGGTTTTGCCATCGGGTGTAACCAACACCGATGTCATCAATCCCAATGACCCAAAACCCTGTGCTACAGTATCGGATTGCACATCGCCATCGTAGTTTTTACAAGCCCACACAAAATTCCCTTCCCACTTCAGGGCGGCAGCTACCATATCGTCAATCAGGCGGTGTTCGTATGTAATTCCTGCCTCCTCAAACTTTTGCTCATAATCCTTCTCAAAAATATCCTGAAAAATATCCTTAAATCGTCCGTCGTATTTTTTAAGAATGGTGTTTTTGGTGGAAAGGTAAAGTGGCCATTTTTTTTGCAAGGCCATATTAAAACACGAGTGGGCAAAACCCTTGATGGACTCATCAGTATTGTACATGGCAAGAGCCACACCATCACCTTCGAAATCATAAACGTTAAAACTTTGCACATCGCCACCATCTTCAGGAGTATAGGTAATGGTCAACTTTCCTTTTCCTTTCACCAGAAAATCGGTAGCACGGTATTGATCGCCAAATGCATGACGGCCAATACAAATGGGGCCTGTCCATCCGGGTACAAGGCGTGGAACGTTATTTATCATAATGGGTTCGCGAAATACAGTTCCTCCCAGGATATTCCTTATGGTACCATTGGGTGAACGCCACATTTGCTTGAGGCCAAATTCTTCAACGCGATTTTCGTCGGGGGTAATGGTTGCGCACTTTATCCCAACATTGTATTTAGAAATGGCATTGGCGGCATCAACAGTAATCTGGTCATCTGTTTCATCACGCTTTTCAACACCAAGATCGTAATACTTAATATCCAGTTCAACATAAGGAAATATCAACTTTTGCTTTATCAAGTCCCAAATTACCCTTGTCATTTCATCTCCGTCCAGCTCAACCACCGGATTCTTTACAACAATTCTCTCCATTTTATGCTTCCTATTTTACCTGTAATAATTTTAAATATCTAAACACATCCATATGTTCATCAATCCTGCAAATATAGATATTGTAAAATTATTTTAACAAGACGGGTTTCATTATTAAGAATAATTAACGGGGAATTACAACCTGGCCCTGGCATCAAAACCTTGACAAACCTGCTGTGACAAGAAAGTGCAGCACAGAATGAAAAAGAAATAATTTAAACCCAATCCAAAAACAATTCATTCTAATTTTGCCCCACAAAATCTTACGTTCTTTTTAGTCGTGGGCTAAAAGCATAGATTTGCCAAAATAATTTGAACATGAATTATTTGCTGGGCATCGACGATACCGACACACTGGAATCACGCGGAACAGGATATCATGCCCGGTTGCTGGCATCCCGTATCGAAAATGCCAAGTTGGGGATAGTTCATGGGATTACACGCCATCAAAATTATGTGCATCCTAAAATTCCATACACTTCGCAAAATAGCTCTGCTTGTTTAGTGGTTGATACGGATGATGCTGAAACATTAAAGCAATTTTGCAGGAGATTTTTACTGGAAATTGCACCAGAAGGTTCAGATGTTGGATTGTGTATGGCTGGTATCGATAATATTGCGGATGAAATAATCAAATGGGGTGAACGTGCTAAATGTGAAGTGCTGACTAAAAAAGAAGCATTGGCTCTGGCCGAAAAGTACAATATTTACCTGGAAGGTTTAACCGGTGCACATGATGGAATTATTGGGGCATTGGCAGCTATCGGCCTGCGCAAAAACGGCAACGACGGAAGATTTATCTGGCTGAGGCACAAAAAGGAATTGCGCGACCTAAGCTCTGGATTTTATGCACAGGATGAGTTGGAACAAGATTTTGGTGTGCAGCAACTTATTAGTATTGATGAAGAAATAAAACCGGAAGAAAAGATTTTTGTACACGATTGGTTCAGGCCAGTGCTGAAAGACAATAAGGTAACACTGATTATTGAAAAACATATTGAGAATGGAAGACATATTTGGAAAACCGCAAGTAAGGACTATATCCGGGCTCACTCATAACCGCAGCCTTGGCTTGTTGCTTGAAATGCTGTTCTTGCTTGGTATTGGCACGGTAGCCATTTTGCTGCATGCCCGGCTAAGGACACCCATCAACATCCCCGGCCATCATGGTATTGAGTTTATGGCTTTGCTGATGTTTGGGCGCATGAGCTCCAGCCTCAGGTTTGCTTCCACAATTTCGTCCCTCGGCATTGGCCTGCTTTTGCTTTTTCCTGTATTTGGTTTTACCGATCCTATGATGGGCTTCAACTACATGCTGCCCGGACTTTTTCTTGATTTGTATTACCAGATGGGTGGTCCGCTCAACAAGAAAACCTGGTTTCTTGCAATCATTGCCGGCCTTTCGTATTTAACCGTCCCATTTAGCAGGTACATAACTTTTTCTTCAACCGGGTATATTTATTCTGCTTTTATCAAACATGGTGTTCTTACACCTTTTTTTACTTTTTTCTTGTTTGGACTATCAGGTGGTATCTTGGGAACCGGAGCTTCCAAATTTTTCAACAAACTTCTATCTAAACTTTCTAATTAGTTGTTGATGAAACAAAATCAATTCAAATATGGTTCACCTATCGATATGCACAATCACACATATCGCTTAAATGCAATATCAAAACCTTCCAGGTTTTGGAAACCTGGAAGGTTTATCCTAATAACTTCCATGGTCCTGATTTTATTTGCTTGCGCGAAGGACGATGTGCCGCAGCAAACACCAACAATCCAGTTATTGATTCAACCGGGAATGATTTCATCAGACACTACCATTGCTGTAGGTAAATTTATGACTTTTGCTATTGCTGCAGAAGGTGGAAGCGCAAACCTTACCAACCTGATCGCATTGAGGGAAGACGGGCAGGGAACCAGTCAGCGTGCCCTGGATACCAGCATGAATACACATCAAATTAACATCACTAAAACATTTACTAAAAACCTTGACACAAAGGAATACTGGACATTTATCATCCGGGATAAAAATCGCCTTTCAGACTCTGTTTCAGTAATAATTTCTCTTGACACAAGCTCAGGGTTTGGGCCAATAGTTTATTATGAATCGCTTATTTTGAGTGCTCAGAATGAAAATAATCCGGGGAGTTTCTTCTCATTTATTTCAGGGGAAAGCTATGCTTTGGATACAGCCGGTCAAAATCAGGAACTCATCGACCTGGTGTATTACTTCGGTGAAGATGACCTAACAATGGGCTCAGCGGGAGCCAATATCGAAGATGGGGTTTTTGATCCAAATCCGGCAGGTTGGGAAACCAGGCGGACTACAAGATTCATTGCTATCGACCTGCCTCCCGAAGCTTTTGAAGATGCGCAAAATGACAGCCTGCTCATAGTATCCTACACCGAAGGCGAAGGAAAGCGGAAAGCTAAATATTTAGATGCGGGCAGCACATTTTCATTTCAAACACAAGATTTAAAATATGGCATTTTCAGGGTTATTGAAGTGGAGGGAAGCGATGCCGGAAAAGTAAAAGTTGATATTAAAATTCAGGATAAAGAATAAAAACTACTCACCCCTGTCAGGGTTGAGAATAACAATGAAATTACATTTTAAAACATACCTGCTCCTTTGTTTTACTCTTTTCGGGATGAACCTGTCTGCACAGATTTCTATTTCTGGTCAGGTAACAAACAATTCAACTAACGAAATTCTGGCAGGTGCAAACATTATAGTGAAGGAATTGAATTTTGGAAGTACAAGCAATACTTCAGGTTTTTATCAAATTGAAAATCTTAAACCTGGAAAATACACACTTGAAGTTTCGTTCATGGGTTTCAAGGAAGCTTCACTGAGCATTCAATTAAAAGAAGGTAAACAAAAGACGTTCAATTTTCAGCTCGAACCAGCGAATATCGAAATGTCATCGGTTGTAATTACTGCTACCCGGACCCAACGGGATATTGAAGATATCCCGGCAAGGATGGCCCTGATGGATGCAAAGCAGGTTGAGGAATATCCTGCGTCAAATGTGGACGATGTACTAAAAAGTGTTTCTAATATTTATGTAAACCGTAGTTGGGGTATTTTTTCGAAAAATACCAGCTTAACGATGCGTGGCCTGGATGGTACCCAACGAACCCTTATCCTACTTAATGGCGTTCCCTTGAATAAAGTATCAGGTGGTCAAATCCAGTGGTCCCTAATTCAACCTGAGGATGTTGAAAGGATTGAAGTGCTTAAAGGTCCCGGATCAGCTCTTTATGGCATGAATGCCATGGGTGGGGTAATTAATGTGATCAGCAAAAAACCGCAAAAGAAATTTAATCTGGATGCTGGCCTGCAACTGGGATCGATGAATACGATTGGCGGAAACCTTTCCCTTGGTGGTAACCAGGTGAAAAATAACAAAGGGCTTTATTGGGGCATCAACGGATTTTATCGTCAGGGCGATGGCTACGTTATCGAACCTGAAGAGAGCAGGGATTCGACCGACACCGAAGCCTATCTTTACGAAGGCAACCTTAGCACTTTACTAGGATACAAGTTTAATGCAAACCATTCGCTGGAACTTAGTTACGAATATCACGATGAAAAACGTGGTGATGGCCGACAAGTTTTTGAAGATGACGGCGGCTACAACCGATATGCGGTTCATTATGCACGCGCCAACTACCAGGGAAATATCAACGGGGCAGTTTTAGTTGCCAACGCATTTTATCAACTCGAAAACTACAATCGGCAAAGCGAAACAGTAAACTCTACCGGTACCTACCGGCTCTACGAAACCGATTCGAAAAAGCAAGACCAGGGCCTGTGGCTAACGCTAACAAAAGAATGGATCAGAAACAACAATTTTACTTTGGGTGCTGATATTCATGATGGTTCGGTTGATGCCACTGATACCTATTACACCTCCACCGATGAGATCCAGTACAAAGGAAAACTGAGTTTTGTGGGATTGTTCGTTCAGGACGAAATTAGTATGATGGACAACAAACTCAAACTTATTGCTGGTCTGCGCATGGATGTGGCCAACTTTAGGGATGGCAGACTGCGCGTAACAGATCCATCAAGTGTAACTGCTTTCCCCGGAGATATGTATGAAGAGTTTACTGAGAATATATGGACTTCATTCAGCCCAAAGATTTCGGGTATGTTTACCTTCAATCCAAAAATATCGGCCTACCTCTCATTGTCTAATGGCTTCAATCCACCAAAGCTCGATGACCTTTGTAAATCAGGAAAAATTAACAAAGGTTTTAAAATAGCCAACCCTGAACTTCAACCCGAAACCATTGGCACCATTGAATTGGGGGCAAATTGGAAACCACAAAAAAAAATCAGCATCGAGCCTTCAGCCTATGTTTCGGATGGAAAAGATTTTCAATATTTTGTACCAACAGGCGATTCGATTGATACCGGTGGTGGCGACCTGAAACCCTACCTGAAACGCGAAAATATCAGTGAAGTTGAAATTCTTGGTGGAGAATTAAATATTGAATACTTTATTTCGAACGGTCTTTCGCTCAATGCAAATTATGCCCACAATCATTCGGTAATTAAAAAATATGATAACGAAAATGTTGCGCCTGACGACAACCTGACAGGGAAATTCCTGGCTGAAGTCCCGCAGAACACAGCCTTTATGGGCATCAATTGGAGAAACCAAATTGTTGATGTTTACCTAACCTGCAATTATGTGGGCGAAATGTGGGCCGATGAACTTAATACTGTGAAAATAGACGACTACTTTATGTTTGATGTCAATTTGTCGAAAACGTTTTTAAAACATTACCGCGTATCGCTGATGGTGCAGGACGTTTTCGACAGGCAACCCATCGATAAAAAGATGATGCTGTCGCCAGGAAGGTTCTTTTTGGCAAAGTTGCAGTATCAGCTGTAAGTGGAAGGGGAGCATGGAGTATTGGAGGAATGGAGTGGTGGAGTGGTGGAGGAATGGAGTGGTGGAATAATGGAAGGGATTAAAGCCCCGACGAAGGAGGGGATGGAAGCCCTGAAATGGATTGAGGAATAACATTTTGTGTCAGAACTCCATTATGAAAAAAGACTTTGCGAGGAATCCCGCACGTGCGGGAATTTGGCAAACTGGTCCATCAAATACAAACTCAATAGAAAAAACAGACTTAATTAATAAACACTTAACCTTTTTAAAAATGAAAAAACACTTACACTTTTTACTGGCTTTGCTTTTTATGGGCACAAGCATTTTTGCACAGGAAACCATTGTTGAATGGACCTTCCCGGATGACTCCGCCGATTCGATTGCAGATGGCGGTATTGAAGTAAACTTAGATAAAGGCATTTACACGATGGGCGGCACCAGCAACCTGGATTACAAAAACGGCTTTGAAACAAAGGCAGCCCAGGCAACCAATTGGGACAATGGCACAGAACTGAAATGCTGGGTAATTGAATTCAATACCGAAAACTATGGAGATTTGCTCCTGAGTTCAAAACTAAGTTCGGGTGGCAACGACCCCGGCCCGCGCGACTTTAGGGCAGATTACAAAATTGGTGATGAAGGCACCTGGACAGAAGTACCAAACTCCGCCATTATCACTGCCAACGATTGGGAAACCGGAGTACTGGACGGACTTCCCCTGCCCGGTGAGTGTACAAACCAATCATCAGTTTACCTTCGATGGATTATGACCAGCGACACTTCATCGGCAGGAACACTTGTTGAGCAAGGTGGAAAAATAAAGATCGATGATATTATTATCACAGGAACGGATGTGAGTGGCGTGGAAGATGCTGATTGGAATAAGATTAATATTTTCCCAAACCCATTTGCTGAAACCATCACAATTCAGAATATCAATGAGGAGTACCATTGTCAGATTATTGATATGACTGGAAGAATGGTACACTCGTCAAATATTGCAAACGGTCAGCAATTGAATTTATCACAACTGAACAGCGGCATCTACAATTTGCAATTGTTTGATGAAAAAGGAAATTTTGTAATCAGCAAAAAAATTATCAAGAAATAGTTTAACGATTCTTTTTTTTTAATCGGTAGCCTCAACAAGTTGGGCTGCCGTTTTTTTTTTGAACTATCTAACAGTTGTGCACGAGTATTTTATTATTTGTATTTTTGTAAAAATGCATCTATGGAAAACCTTGAAATAAAAACAGATTTG
>Ga0208900_1001543_pt1 | contig 12031 bp, 5 predicted proteins | sample AntAceMetag02UKK_FD_184763 | JGI IMG/M metagenome (GOLD analysis project Ga0208900, IMG submission 184763) | Saline lake microbial communities from Ace Lake, Antarctica - Antarctic Ace Lake Metagenome 02UKK (SPAdes) (version 2) | ecosystem: Environmental > Aquatic > Non-marine Saline and Alkaline... | reverse complement strand
ACCATGGTTAAATTATCTTCAGCTATATAATTACCCGATTCAATATTTTGGCTTATCTCACCATCTTCAGGTAAAATATAAAAATGTTCAGTAGCCTCTGTCCATCCGGAACCCCATGGGGAAGTAGCCAATTTCAATTTATAGTATTTCCCTTGCTGTAATGACACTCCCATCGAATTTATATCACCCAATACTGATAATTCTAGTAAAACCTCGGAGTTTTGCAATTTATTAAACCAACCGGAGTATTCCCCTCCAATCGGGTTTAGCAAATAATCACATTCCGTTACACTAATAAAATACATCCAATGCCAGCAGTTACATTTTTTCCACCACAGCATACCCGTCCACCAGCATGAAGGCCAATCAGAAAATTCACAGTGAGAATCACCTGATTCGAGTATTTCACTCCCAATTGTTAATAAACAATCATCGTCAGGTGATGATAAAGATATCTCCTGATAATCCGGGCATATAAGTACAATTTCATCGTTAGAATCGTTAATTTTAAAACCTTCACTTACAGGCAGCCAACAAATTGAACCTCCGCCACCGCCACCGCCACCCCAGTTGGGATCGGGGCAATCTGGACAATCCGGAAATACCTCACCATTTTCTGGTTCGCAAATCCCATTTCCACAAAAATTTGGAGTGAATGTTTCAACTGAACTTAGGTTAGTAGCGTATGGGTCGAGATAATCTTCAAAATTCCCTTCCTCCCAAGAGGTTGAAAACTTACCAAAAAGGCTACGTTCATCAGGCCCAATAATATAATCGCAGTATGGGTGCATAGATACAGTGCATGCTGATAAACCACCATGTAAAAAGCCAAATACTTGCTGGTATATGTTAAAAATTGGTGATCCAGATGACCCATTTTCCGTAACACCTATATTCCAATAAACATCCCAAAAATCATTACCTGGTATGAAAATAGGGCATGCTGTTGTTTCAAATATTTGATTAATGGTTGTAATATTCTCTGAATAAGAAAACATTTTGCTTGAGGATTGAGGGTTATGGAAGCATATACCATTATATGGTTGATCACCGGATTTATCCCAACCTGCATAAGATACATCAATATTTGAGTTTATCGTATTAAAGTCATCCATTAATCTACATAACAAAAAATCGGAAATAATATTATTTTGACTCCATGACCAATCGTCAAAAGTTAGTAGTTCTGCACCATATGCTGAGTTATTTTGGGTAAAGAATTGTGTATTTGAATTCGTTACTCCGCATTCAGAGTCTTCAAAACCGAAAAGAAATACCCAATCTTCCACATTTGAATAGGGATCAAAGCCGGCAGCACAATGAAAGGCAGATAGCAGATATGGTTGATCAATTGATTTATAGCCACCTGCAACATTAAGTAAAGTGCCAGTGCAGATAGAATAATATTCAGGAAGGATATACGGGTGTAAGATCATTACTACAGATTTTGAAGTATTTTCCCAGCTATAAAAACCATTTTCTTCAAGGCATGCAACACTTTTATTACAATCACCCGCTAAATTTTGTGGGTTAAAGAAATCCTCATTAAATATATATACTATTTTATTAATCATCAATTTAGCCGAAATGGCACTGTATGCTGGCTCATGATATTCAATAACAATTGTATTTCCCAAAATTGGTCTTGTTCCAAATTTACTATTTTCTCTATTATTTTTTGATGTAAAACCCCCAATGTAATGTGTTTCTTTTTCATTAAAAAAGAACAGTTTACCCCCTTCAGGTATAAAAAAATCATCAAAGAAAAACTGCATTCCAAAAGCTGAATCAGAACAGATTTTTAATGTATATACTTGTATTGAATCTTGAAACAGATTTATTTCTGATAATGCGATAGTATTGTAATTACAATCGATGGTTTTTCCATAAATATTAGTTTCAAATAATTGTGGATCATTTTTAATACGATTTCGCTCTTGTACATTTGATACTGATGGAATATATACTTTTGGAGCATTGGTCAAATGCTCTTTCATTCCTTCTGAGAGAGTAAATGATAAAGGTATACCGTGTTCACAAATCTGAGAAACCAGCATGAAATTACCCAGTAGTAGAACCACACAAATTAAAGCAAACTTTTTAATAGGTATCATGGCAATTTAATTTGGTTTCTGATAAATGATATTTTTCATCAATGATTTCTATCCTATAGTAATTTTGAGCAATGGGAAAACAAATGATCTTCCTTACTTCGAATATTGCCTTACAAATCCCGAATGAGTATGTAACTGTGCAAGTATACTTTTCTTCAGAGTCGATCCTATTAATGCTAACTTGGAATCTATCTTTATAATTACCACACCCACCAACAATAGCCCTAAAACCTATGATTATCTCTTTATTAAAGTTAAAAAGGGTTGAATCGATGGGTGTACAATCCGTGTCAAATCCATTATTCATAAAATAGCACAATTCCTTATAAGATCGTATAATTATATACCTGTTATATGGTATACGCAAGCAATCCCAGTCCAATTCTTCATGTGGAACCAGAATAGTATCACGGTTTTGTTCTTCCCGGCAAACGGTATCCTCCAACATTTGTGCAAAAACAAATGTCTGGAAATGACAACACCAAATCACCAGATTAAATAGTAGGATTCTTTTAAAATTCTTCATCTTACTTCTGCTTTAAATTTTCAATCTCACCCTTCACCTCCTTATTTTCCTTTTTCAGTTCAATTACGTACAAAGTTAGCTCTTCTATCTTTTGCAGGAGCTTGATTTGCATTTCGCCCAGGTCGAGGCCATCGGTTTGCATCTGTTCGGCAGAAGGGATATCGGGCAGGTGCTTGTTGGCTTTTATAAAAGTGTCTATTTCGGCTAAGCCGGGCAAATTGTATTCTTCGTCAAAAACAAAGTCTGCACCGGCACCGACAGTAACTTTAACCTCCTGTGCATGGATACGGCCTTTAACCGTAAACTTGGTTTCCGGGTCGATATGGATTGTGGTGCCAATGCCTACCTGGCCGTACCTGTTTATTTCCATACGGCGTGTGCCCTGATCGGTATTATCGCCATTGGTTTCAAAAACAAGTGGGGAACTTCCACCTGATCGAAGGAATAGTGTTTTGTTTGCCCTTAGGTATAAGCTACTCACCTCGGCATAAATGTCGGAAAAATGAACCGAGCCATTATAATTCATATAGGTTGAAATTGAGAGGCCGGTAGTATCATTTTTATTTTTTTGGACAAAGGCCAATCGTAAGCCTTCATTTTTTATTTTTTTGGACAAAGGCCAATCGTAAGCCTTCATTTCCTGTATAGTAAAGCCCGGTTCCGGCTTTTTGCATTATAAAGGGGCCGCTGCCCGCCCATTTTCCAATACTGGTAGAACCGGGGCTATAAATTCCCGTGCCGTTGTTTTCAATTTTCAGGAAGGTTGTGGTAATATCAACGACATCGTTGTTTATATGTAGATCCACAGAGGGGGTTTGCGTTCCAATCCCAACCATTCCACCATCCCTGTAAATATCGCTTCCATTTATTGTCCAGTCGCCATCATCTGTTGGCGGGGGGGCTACCCAAGTGGCGTTGCCCAAGGCATCGGATTGTAAAAGTTTTCCAGTCCCCTGGGTGTTGTTGTTTAGTTTTATACCGCTTACATTTATATGTTGGGCAGTAATATTCCCATCCACTTCGAGTTTTTCGCCCGGAGTGCCGGTGCCAATCCCTACATTTCCTTCGCTATAATACAAGTCAGCCCCGTTTTCCTGCCATTTGGTGGTTTCGAAGATCTCTCCGTACTGTTTCAATGATCCGTTGAAATTGATGTCGCCATCAACTTCAAGTTTATGATTGGGATCAGGAGGTAGTCCGATGCCTACGTTTCCCTCCTCATCAATTACCAAAAGGTTCAAATTAGAGGGCTCTCCTGATCCGGAACCGGACTGGAACTTTAATTTCCCCGCTGTATTATGGATATCCCAGAATTTTGATATCGCGTTATCCATTGGTGCAATATCTTTGTATTCCAATCTCACCCTGCTGTCGTTAACCGATGCAATATGAAATTTTGCTGCCGGCTCATCGGTGTTTATACCAACTTGCCCGGTGTTTGAAACAAAAACCCCTTCATAACCACCATCGCCCGATAGAAAATGTCCGGCCAGTTGAATGTTTTCTGTAGCCACATGATCGCCAAGGTTGTCATCAATCCCTTCCAATTCAGAGCCATCGCCATAAAATTTCTCTGCGAGGATATTCCCGGCCACTTCCAGTTTTTGGGTGGGTGTTATAGTAGTGCCAATGCCTACGTTTCCATCGTTGAATATATAGTCTTTCTCGGTAAAAAATGAAAGCCCTATATTTTTTTCTGCTTTTATGGTGTTTTGGGTAGTTCCCAATTGTATTAATGCAAACTTGTTTTCCCAATCGGATGATTCCAGATAAAGAGTAGCATTTTCGGTAGCATCGGCTTTAATGTGGAGTTTGGCTGATGGGGCGGTTACGTTTCCGATTCCGATTTTGCCGGTTTTATCGCCCCCTGACGGGGAATTAGAAATAAAAAAAGTGGGATTGACACTGCTAAAACCTACCATAAAACTACTTACAAAATTGTTTTTTAAATATTCATTATCTTCAACACCAATTCCACTCCCTATTGTTATTGCATTTGAGGCGGTGGATTTAACGAACCTGCCTGTAACGAACGAAGCCGGAGCCAAAGCCTCCACATTAAAACCCAAAGCAATGGCACTATGGCTTCCTGTTTTTGCACCATAACCCATGGCTACAGAAAACACGCCATGTGCCTCCGATAAAAAGCCGGAAGCAAAGGACGAACGAGCCGTAGCCTTAACAATATTTCCAAATGCCTGGGCGTAATCGCCGCTTGCCTCACACTCAACTCCGGCTGCTAATGAGCCGATGCCATTAGAAATATTATTTTGCCCCAGCCCGGCAGCGTAGTTTCCGAGCACTGTATTTCCCAGCCCCGAGGCCATCGACTTGTAGCCTTTTGCCTGGTTACCATCGCACTGAAAACAGTAGGGTTTTTCGATTATCTGCCCAAAAGCCAGTAAAGGAAGGAGCAGGCATGTACTAATGATTATTTGTAGTAAAGATTTCATAATGCAAAGGTTTTTATTACTGACTAATTTTTGATAAACTTTCCTGTGTTTTGTGCTGTGTTATCGATAAATGTGGTATATACATACATGCCCGGTTTGAGTAAATCTACGTTTACCCGAAAAACATTACCATCGGCATAAAGCGATCTATCCACAATTTTTTTACCGTTAATCGTGAATATTTGTATGTTTACTTCTTTGCTCCACGACGATTCCGGAAGCGGAATATTAAGCGTATGATATACCGGATTTGGATAAGCTATTCCATTGATCTGCTGCAGCACTTCGGGTGTGGCGGTTATCGGGCTGATTTCAATTTCGATATCCTCCCTTAGCACTTTTATAATTTTAACATCGTATTCGTAATGGTTTTCCTCAGCGTATCGGGTGCCATACATCAAGCAGCCCATGTCTGCAGTAGATAATACTCCATTTAACAAGTAATGGCCATTAGGGTCAGTAAAATCTTTATGTCCCAAAAGATTCAACTCCCGGTCGATTACAAACAATTCCAGTAAATTTGGGAATGTGTGCCAATAACCCATAAATATTTCTTGTGCCCCGATGTAAATGGTAGTATCATTTACATAGCCGATGCTATGATCGTAGGCGGGATACTCAACTGTATCTATTTTACCTAATATAAGTTGCTTTTGATAATTTAGTGCTGTGTCGATAATGTAGGTCCCTACCTGTGATTCATCGGATCCTAAAACATAATTACGTGCGGCAAATAAATAAGAGGTATCGGTAAGCCAATGCATACAACCCAAAATACTTATTTGACTATAAAAATGGCATATTTGCTTAATGTTGAATGCCGAATCCATCCTTATGGGGCCAAAATTATGCATATCTATAAAGCCCCCAACGCCCAGATAATCTGTGGTATTTGGCACTTGTGTGATATCGTACATCATCTGACCAAACTCAAAGTGTTGTTTTTTTGTAAGCAGGGTATCGCCTTGCTGGTTACATTTTACAAAATTAAAATCTCCGAGTTCGTCCCGATTGTCGGGGTCAGACCTAATAGAACCCGATAGTATGATATTACGATCGGAATCGGTAAACGATCTGGAGAAATGACACTGGGTATAGGAGCCGGGTAAATTGTAGGTTTTATGAAAAATTACATTCAGTGCCGTATCCATTTTACAAACCCACAGCTTGTCGTAATTTACATCCGTGCCGGTAATACATTTCCCAAAAAACATATAGTTGCCATCATCTAATAGCTCAACGATTTGAAACCAGCCATTCGTATCAGCACTCGCTATGCGTTTGCTCAGGGTATCGCCATTGGGATATATTTTAAGGATGTAAGGATCCCAGGCCAGAGTATAACGATCTCCTATTCGGCCTGCCATAATTATATCCCTATTATTATCTTCAATAGCATCGTAAAAAATCTCATCTTCCTCGCTGGCAATAGTAAGTTCAAACGAATACTGGCCAAACAGAAAATATGAAACGCAAAGGGCTAATATTAAAGTAATGATGTATTTCATAGTTATCCTATCTTAATTGTTAAAAAGTCATTCTTAGCCTATTCGAAAATTTTGTGATTTTCACACCTTGTCGTAAACCATCTTAGTCAGCTACCAACTTTTCCTTGAAAATGAAGAAGGGCGGGCCGTTATGGACTAAGTGTGCGGATCCAAAAGTTAAATAATTATCATGCCTGATTCTTAGGTTTCCGTTGTCCTCGGAATCTGTTAATCCCACTATATCACACTCCAAAAACCATTTATCAAGTTGTGGCCCCAGTATATCATGAATTATCTGAAACTCGCCATTGTAGTAAAAATTCATTTCATCAATGTTATTTGCCATATCTGTTTCTATGCACATTTCCTCGTGTGTAAAAAACCCACTTTCACTCACAATATAAAACATCAGATATTCATCATTGCTGTTTTGGTATTCATAACCATAAAGATGAACAGTGTCGATTTCAGAAAACACCCATGTGTATCCGGGAGGAGTTATGATATAGGGTTTGGTTTCCATAATGGCGTTTTGAATTTTTTCGGCGGCATCGGTGCCGGCATTCATATAATCGCAATCACCCATGAGGTTGCCATACAGCCAATCGTCATCCTCACCAAAAAAACTAAACCCTGAGCTGCCGTTGGCATTTTCACCGGTAACCGCCCGCACCGAGATAGTAGCTTCGTCAGTGCTAATTTCAGAAATTGATAAATCCAATAATACAAATCCTTTGTCGGCGATTCCACAATTTAGGTAGAAAGTCCTGATGATATCATACAGATCGGTGTATGCCAAAGACAGTTCGTTAAAACTTATCATCCCATCGGCATTTAATTCAATAACAAGGCTTGTTGTATCTGTTACAGTACGGCTATAGTCCTGATCGGGATAAGCATACACCGCGTTAAACATGGATTCGATGTACCATACCACCGAATCAACTTCCATCACCTCCCCGGATTTGTAACCGGGATGTTCTTGAATGTACTTCACCTTGTCCCGGAATTTGGCGAGATCGTTTTGGAATTGAATGTCTGCTGCAGTCATCTGCACCGCTTCGGGACTATTCGTTTGCTCAATGCTTTCCTGCTTGCTGCAGGCGTTAAAGATTGCCGCGCTCGAAATTAACAAGGCAGCCAAAACTGTCGAAAAAAGTTTTAAATGTTTCATTAGAATCGATTTTTAAGTTTGTAATGGGTTTAACTATGTATTTAAATTGGTATGTTTTCGTGGTGTTTTTTCCTTTCGACCGCACATTCCAGGGAAATGGTTTTTAAAATCGAAGGCAAATATACAACATCAAAACCCGAAAGTCAAATGCAGGAAAGTAGATGTGTAAAGTTTGGGGTAACTGGGGGGGGGTAGTAATCTGTGGGTTAGGGGACTTATTTAGAATGGGGATAAATTTGGGGGAAAAAGAAACGGCTGAAACGGCTGAAAGACTGAAACGGTTGAAACGGCTGAAAGACTGAAACGGCTGAAACGGCTGAATGTGGAGCGAAGCGACATCCTCGCCGCAGGCGGGAAGTGAAACAGATGAAACGGCTGAATGAGTGAAACGGCTGAAACGGCTGAAACGGCTGAATGAGTGAAACGGCTGAATGACAGGAAAATATGAATAATTGAATGACAGGAAAGGGCGACTTGGAAACGTCCGTAGGACTTTCCAACGTCAAAAAGCAATAAAACAGAAGACGAAGAGACTTAAGCGACTTAAGAGAACAAAGCGACTTGAGCGAACTTAGCGAAGTAGGCGAACGAAGCGACTATAGGGAACGAAGTGACTTTAGCGAACGAAGCGAACGAAGAGACTTGAGGGAACGGATCAAAGTATGCGAATAAAGCTAAGGCCGACTTGGAAACGTCCGTAGGACTTTCCAACGTCAAAAAGCAATAAAGTAGAGACTTGAGAGAACGAAGAGAACAAAGCGACTTAAGCGACTTTAGCGAACGAAGAGACTGGAGCGAAGAAGGCGAAGTAGGCGAAGTAGGCGAACGAAGTGAACCAACGATAAACCGATTTCGATTAACTAATAACGATTAACCATTATACAATTAACTAATAACGATTTTCAATTAACGAATAACAATTAACAATTTTCGATTAACCAATAACTATTAACGAACCCCCTAAAACAAACTCATCTGCGAATCCTCATCTAAAGGTTTTTTGCGACTTTTCTTTTTCGCGGGTTTGGTTTCATCTTTTTCACCATGCTTGCCATCGCTATCAATTTCCTGCTCAAAACGATCATCGGACACAATTTCTAAAGGGATTTCACCGGGAGCCTTAACTTTAGCAACCTGACCAACTTTTGACTCTTCCACATTTTCCGCTTCCTGAATTTCTGTTTCGCCCTCATCATTATTGTTTACTTCATCATCTGCCTCATCAACATCTTCATCGTTTTCGCCGGGTAAAGGTACTAGCGATTCGAGCCAGGTAACTTTTTTAATGGCATGGATCGAAAGTCGCTTGCCCTTGGCTTTGTAACTTTTTACACCAATAAAATCTTCGGCCACAATTTCTTCATCTTCGTAATCCTTGCCGTTGGTCTTTTCGTCAAATCTAACTTTAAATACAGGTCTTTCGTCCATCGACCAGCCAATCATTTTCGACCCCGGATGCTCGGAAATGAAAAGTACTTTTTTGTCGGTTTCTTCAAGCTCGAATCTTTTAAAATACCAGAAGCCCTGCTTGCCTTCGATGTAAACCACCGACATTACCTTTTCGGGATCAAACTTTTCGATGTGTATAAGGTCTTCGTCAAAGTGGGTGGTCAGGTCGTAGCCCGTGAGCCTGTATTCGCCCGATTGCATGAGGGTAAATATTTTATCATCAGCCTTAAATGCGCCAAGGAAAGTCCCGCGTTCTTCGTTGTTCAGGCGTTTTACGCTGTCGTCGAACCAAACGTCGATGGCACCGAGAGTTGACACGCCCTCTTCCTTTTTCACCACCTTGCGTATATAATTTTTGGTGAGGGTGTTGCCCTGCGAACTGCGCCCTTTGATGGCCAACTCGCTAAAGTCATAATCGATGGAAAGGATTTTCAACCTGGGTTTTGGCCTTAAGGTTATACGCACTATTTCTGCTTCTCCGTTGGGGTTGGCCGAAAAGTACAGCACTTTGCTGTCATCGGTTCCTTTGGTAAGGTTGTAATCCCTGTCGCGTGTAATTCCAACTACCGCGAAACGCTTAACCATATTTTTACCTGCCCGCCCATCGCGGTATATCATATTATATATAGTGCGATCATCGTTTTTCCTAAAAACATCAATGTGGATGATATTCTTGCCGGCATAGAATTTTTCGGTCACTTTTGTAACCATAAAAGTCCCGTCCTCCCTAAACACGATAATGTCGTCGATATCGGAACATTCGCACACGAACTCATCCTTTTTAAGCGAGGTGCCGGCAAATCCTTCCTCGCGGTTGAAATAAAGTTTTTGGTTGGCCACCGCCACCATGGTAGCTTCTATGTTATCAAAGTTCCTGATTTCGGTTTTCCGCTCCTTACCTTTCCCGTATTTTTTCTTGATTTGTCGGTAGTAGTTTATGGCATAGTCGATGAGGTGATCCAGGTGATTTTGCACTTCGTCAAGCTCGCCTTCAATATTGTTGATTTGCTCGTCGGCCTTAAAAGTGTTGTACTTTGAAATGCGTTTGATCTTGATTTCGGTAAGCCTGACAATATCATCGCGGGTAATGGCGCGTTTAAACATCGGTTTGTAGGGGTTCAAACCCTTGTCGATGGTAACAATTACAGCTTCCCACGATTCGCTTTCCTCTATGTCGCGATAGATGCGTTTTTCGATAAATATTTTTTCCAGCGAAGCAAAATGCCACATTTCCTCCAGTTCGCCTTTCCTTATTTCAAGCTCCAGCTTTAAAAGTTTTACGGTTTGATCTGCCGAAATTTTCAGGATTTCATCCACACCCATAAAGTTGGGTTTCCCGTTGTAAATTACAGTGGAGTTGGGCGAAATGGAAACCTCGCAATTTGTAAAAGCATAAAGGGCATCCATGGTTTGGTCGGGCGAAACCCCCGGTGCAAGCTGGATTAAAATCTCGACTTTGTCCGAGGTGTTATCATCAATTTTCTTGATTTTGATTTTACCCTTGTCGTTGGCCGCGATTATCGAATCGATAAGGCTTGAAGTGGTTGTACCAAATGGCACTTCGGTAATGGTGAGCGTTTTCTTGTCGGTAAGCAGAATTTTAGCCCTTACCCTTATTTTTCCTCCACGCAGCCCCTTGTTGTATTTTGAAAAATCGCCAAAGCCCCCTCCCGGAAAATCAGGTAGCAGCTGGAATGCGTTACCCTGCAAATAACTGATTGAGGCATCGATGAGCTCGATAAAATTATGGGGGACAATTTTGGAGGCCAGCCCCACGGCAATCCCTTCAACACCCTGTGCCAGCAGCAGCGGGAATTTTACTGGAAGTGTTACGGGTTCCTTGTTGCGGCCGTCATACGAATCTTTCCACTCGGTGGTTTTGGGGTTAAAGGCCACTTCGAGGGCAAACTTCGAAAGCCGGGCTTCGATGTACCGGGGCGCGGCAGCGCTGTCGCCGGTTAGCACGTTACCCCAGTTTCCCTGCTGATCAATAAGCAATTCTTTTTGCCCAAGCTGCACAAGCGCATCGCCAATTGAAGCATCGCCGTGGGGGTGGAATTTCATGGTTTGGCCTATGATGTTGGCAACCTTGTTGTAGCGGCCATCATCCATTTCGCGCATGGCGTGCAAAATACGCCGCTGCACAGGTTTCAGGCCATCCAGCACATCGGGCACAGCACGCTCAAGAATAACATAAGAGGCATAGTCGAGGAACCAGTTTTGGTACATCCCTTCAAGGGCAATAGCCTTGTACTGCCCATCGGCCGAATGACCTGAATGTTCACCTTCAATACTATGCTCTTCCGGTTTTTCTTCTTCCGGTTCAATCCTTAAATCTTCGCTGTCCATTAAATTAAAATATGCTTTAAGCCCGTTGAATCAATTAATTTTGATAAAAATAAGAACCGCCAAAATGAATAAAAAAGATTGAAACAGCCTATTTTATTTATCAACATTTTCATTCCTGGTGCTTTATCGAGAGGCTATCATCGATAAAAAGAAGGAGCTGACTTACCATTGTTTTGAATTTTTTTTGGGCGGCCTGGCGGGCCTACCTCGCCATTGCAAGGGCTATAAGGGCGGCAAGGCGGGCCTGCCTCGCCTAAGCATTTGCCTTTTTAGGGCGGCAAGGCGGGCTTTTCGTTTGTAGTTTCCTTGTGGTGGCTGTGTTTTTGTAGGCCGTACGGGGGCTTCCTTCGTCAGCCTCCGCCGGCCAACAAAAAACATCAGCCCCCACTGCGCAAAGCTACCACTCCAATCCCTGCCGCGGGGCATGTTCCCGGGTTCAAGGCTGAATGCTTCGGAGTGGGGTTTATTCCTGTTAAAAC
>Ga0208900_1001542_pt1 | contig 12036 bp, 14 predicted proteins | sample AntAceMetag02UKK_FD_184763 | JGI IMG/M metagenome (GOLD analysis project Ga0208900, IMG submission 184763) | Saline lake microbial communities from Ace Lake, Antarctica - Antarctic Ace Lake Metagenome 02UKK (SPAdes) (version 2) | ecosystem: Environmental > Aquatic > Non-marine Saline and... | reverse complement strand
AAAACACTAAACAATAAAATCCATTGATATTTCAGTAGTTTTCAATAAAACAATGATATTTTTCACAAAAAAACCGTTACAGTATTCGCTAGCGTATACTCCTTGATCTGATGTTATGATTTATTAAAAATAACCATATCGTCATACTTATTTTCTTTCAATGAAAAATTATATACTAATAGGAAAATTTTTGGGATTTATTAATAATAATGGATTGTCTATATTTTCGTAACTATAAAATCAATTCAAGGTAGGCTCTTTATGTCAAAATGTCACTACCGATCTTCCCCCAAAAAGCTGGAAACAAGGTTAAGCTACTGGATGGGTTTAAAAGGTAGTAAAAAAGCGAACTTTATGTCTATAACAGTTTAGGATGAGGCTCTATTTATAAGCGGTTATCCGTTTAAGATCAATCATATCCGTAATCATTTGCTTGTTCGATTAATGTGTGAGAAGGGAGCCAGGATCAATGAAATTGCCAATATCTGTGTTTGTGATATAAAACTCAAAGAAAAGGCAATTCTCTTATCCTGGTCAAAAACTACACCAAGGCCAGTTTTTTTTACCCCTGAAACTGCAATTTATTTAGGCAAGCATCTGAAAACATCTTTCCCTGATCCTGAAAAAGATTCATTTAAAAAAATATTTCCTGGGAAAAACATGATCTATAAAATTATCAATACAATGCTTAAAGATTTTAATATTAAAACAAAAGGTGATGGCAGAGGACCTCACACCTTCCGGCATTATGTGGCAACCAATTTGCGCTATAATTTTAGGATGGACCTTGACCATGTTGTCCGTTTATTGGGCGACACACAAAAAACAATAAGTTCCAGATATCTGCATCCAACCGCTGAAATGTTGCACAATCTTATGATCAATGCATCCGGTTGGTAAAAATATGGTTTGTCACAACCCCAAGGTGCTTTTCTTGGGGTTTATTTTTTGAAATAAAGGCTCTGGACTTTGTTTATGAATATCTCCAATTAACTTTACTGGGAAATTGGTTCATTTGATTATGTCTTTTCCCATATATTTGATTTTCAAATCTGAATCTGGAAAATCCATCCATACCAGATTTTGTATCAGGGCAAACCTTGAAAAACTTGGACTGGCAAAAGAATCGCTCGGTAATTTGTCAAATTTGAATCCTGAGCAATTATACCAATATACTCGCGAGGAAATTGATTCAAATTTGAGATATTTGTAGCAAAAAACTTCTCAATGTATTCTCAATTTGATATCAATAGTATGAACGGTATAACATAAAAAATGTGGCTTAACTATTTCTCAATTTTTTGGGGGAGGATCACTAAAAGCCTTAATTATTTCATTAATGCCTTTGTGGCTTTTTGTATCTGTTTTAGATCATATTGTTTTAAAATGGATATACTCTCTTTACTTGAAATACCTGAATATCCAAGAGAAAATATGGCTGAATTGGTTTCAGTTTCTCCAAGCAGCACCAGGACATTGCCTTCATTTTCATTGCTGTCATGGGTGTGCATTATCTTGAATCCATCCATTTCAAAGTTTTCAATTTTAATCCCACCCTGGGACATGTTCATTCCCTGGAATGAGGCCATTCCCATTTGCCGGGAAGTAACCATTATCGTCGCATCAATGGTATTGTCTCCCTTTTCATAGGATCGGGTAGCATTTGACATTTTTACACCATTCATGTTCATATCCATCTCCATAGCAGGTTCAGCATCCCAACCCGGGATATCGATGAGAGGGGCTTTCAATGTTTCCGCAGCGAATAGTGATGAAGTAAGTACAAAAAGAAAAACAGTTAGAGAATAAAATACGATTTTTGGATATGATTTCAAAATAATCTCCTAATTATGGATTATGGTGATTGCTATAAACCAAATAAATTATACATCTATACCATTTGAATAATTTGTTTGACCTGTCATATTATTTTATAGTTTTACTTATCATGATTTTATACCCGCAAACAACAATGAAAATAATTTTAAACAATATCGCAGGAATATACTCCTTACATTTTATACAGGATACTTTATATGTATAAGTTGGATTTACCTATTTGAAAAAATGTCATTTGTCATTGTTATTTACAGCAAACAATAAATTAGAATTATTATTAATAATTCGTTGATAATTCGATCCCATATTTGTAAAGACCGTTAGTTCTGGCATTGGTTGACGAATATCGTATTCCCCATCTGACAATGCCGATGTAATTTTTTTTTTTTATAAAGGGGAGGAGAACATTGGTGTCACAATTTTTCAACTCAAAATAGATGAATTCCCCTATAACTAATTTTTCATTGGTCATCAGGGATAGACCTTTATTACAACAATCAATCAGCTCTGCGTCATAACGGTTATCTTTATAATCCATACGGTAAAGGTCCATTGGAAACGTAAGTATATATCTTTGATATCTTCTTTTTTTTGAGGAAGGTCCCATAAGTATTTTTTCTGGGGAAGGTCCCATAAGTAAATCCTTTATTAAAGTCTTTAGGAGTATTAAAAAAATATTAAGATAGCAGAATAAATATAAAAATCAAGCAAAAGTGTACCAACCACAACGTTAAGTACCCGATTATCAATGAAGATTAAGGATTCTAATATAAAAATATTAATGAGCCAGGCCTGTCCGACTCAAGGTTCATTATCCTAATGGAAACAGCCAGGAAACTTTCAAAATATCAATGATACATTTGTAATCTTGATTTTGTTTTCTGATGTCAGACAAGCCGAAAAGGAAGGTTTTAAAAGACGAGGCTATACTCAGGTAATCCTCAGAATACTTACGGGGGGTGTGGGGGACCGGGACCCGCCGGATCGAGCGGAAACTTAAATGTTCTTAACACCTGCATGCACACGCACATATTTTTCCAGCAACAAAAAAAATACAAAATGTTTAAAACTCCGTTCAACTCTATCCAATATAGCATAATGGGACTTTGTTTCTTTTGATTTTCTTTTTGGATATATAATTGAATATTTCTTTACACAAATTTGAAACATTGATATTGATTTACAGATCAAATGTTTTAATCGCTGTCAGTCGGATAACATTCCAAATTACTTGATATTCAGATCTGCACAGTAACTGGTTAGGATTTTTATGAATTATTTAAATCATGGAATTAGACCGAACATCCATGAAAACAGTTATTTTTACTCAGTATTACAGGATTATTATCAATAATGACTATCGACATATTGAATATAGAATTAGAAGAATTTCCTGTTATGATTACCAATATTCCCGGAAAAGGCCGGGGAATTGTTGCAAAATCAAATATTTTTGCGGGAACAGTTCTTTTGAAGGAAAAACCTGAAATACTGGTTCGGGCTGAAGAAAATATAATCAGCGTTGTAGAATCCGCACTATTGCAACTGATTGGAATACCACAAAAAGAATTAAGTAACGTGCTGAAAAAACTCAGTTGTATGTATCCGACCAATCAAATAAATTTCAAATCGGAGCCGACCGGATATGTGAATAAATTTGAAGCCGATATGCTGTGTTTTATGTCTGAAAAGTTTATTGACTGCAATTTGATTCCGCCTGATAAAATGCTGAAAATGAGAAATATTATGGGGTTGCCTACTGATTCGGCTAATATTCTGTGTTTACTTGTTATTTTAAGGTTAACAATGATCGGCATATTTGACGAATGGGAGACAGAAAAAGTAGGGGAAGCATTAGTTGTTATCACTTCATTTATTAACCACTCATGTTACCCGAACAGTTCCTTATTTTTTCATCCGGGTACATATGACTGTGAAATAAAAGCAAACCGAGATATTGCAAAAGGCGAAGAAATATTTTTTACATATACCGCACTGTATCAGTACACAAATGAAAGACAGCACGATCTGATGTATAATTACAGGTTTCTTTGTGATTGCCCCCGTTGCGTTAATGATCCATCGTGTCCTTCACAGCTTGATTTGACACCGCCGATTGTTCAGGTACATCTGTCTGATACACAAAAAGACGAAAAATTAGATTTTCTCGAACAGTTATATCATGAAAGCGAAAATCAATATTCTACTGAGTATATGTCAGGTGACAATAAACATTTCGAATCGATAAAAATGGCTAATAAATGGCTTAACCATGCTAAAGAATTTTATGCTCCTTTACATCCGCACGTTTTCAAAATTACTGAATTTCTTGGTCGAGTCTATGCCGAATCTGGCGAGTACAAGAAGGCTCTGAAATATTTTGAAAAAACTGTTCAAATAATGGATATGGTATTTCCAGAATTTTGGTTTCGTAAATCTTGTACTCTTGGTTGTCTTGGAAGGCTTTATCGACATTTTAACCAAATAGAAAAGGCTCAAAGAATAGAAAACCGACGACGACAGCTTTTATTAACAGTGCGAGGAAGAGAAGATTGGGATGATGGTAATGATGAGGTCTGTAATATATAAAAACAAAGTATGTTATCAAAAATACATTTTAAGTTCAATATGCTGTAATTACAAAACAAAACCTAACCCGGCGCTGAATTCGGACACAAAAGGTTTCCGCTCCCTATCGGTCGCTCCGGTCTTTTGCGCTGGTTAGCTTAGTGTTGTGCTTCTATTGTGGTACGTGTTTGCAAGACCAATCAGTGCAGGAGTGTGAAAAAGTGGAATGTGCTTGTAGTAAGAACTGGACTACAAATCTTCCACCCAGATGTGGGGCATTTTTTTGTTCCAATCATGTGTGTTGAAATAAAAAAGAATTGATTATCGCAATGCTTTTAACGCATGAGTTAGTTTGGCATTTATTAGTTCATTTACTTAGGATTTTAATATGGTAACCCGTAATATAAAATATGGTAATGATTTTTTTAAAACCTTAGAGAAATCAAATCCAAATATTTTTTTTGAAATAACATATTGGGATGTATGGATTGCTATTTTACTTAACAATCACTTTGATAACAAATGGGACGATTTGATAAATCATCTTTATAAAAATCACTCGCATTATAATAGGAATAACTGTGAGAGCATGATCGTTCAAATAGAGTACTTACGTGATGAACTTTCTGATAAAGGCTTAAATCCTACAGATATTATTATTGGTCTGGATGATGATTTTCTTAAAAAACAAGAAATAAAAGCCAAAAGAAAAGTAATCGAATTGTCTTTTCAAGATAAAGAAAAAAGCAAGTCGATGCACAATACACCGAGAAATATTTTTTTTGAAGAGGCATTGCAAGGAAATTGGGATATATTGCCAGTCAATCCGCAAAAACAGGCTGAAGCTTTACGGAAAAAATTCAAAAAGAAAACTCACTATAGTAAAGGGCAGACACATGCTCTTGAAGAAAAGTTAGATTCGTATATAGAAAAACAAGAAATAAAAGCCACTTTACCTAAATTATTTTCATTGTATAGAGCCTTTTTGACTGTAAGTCTTGAAAATATGGAAAATATTGATGATTCCTATGGAGTGATCGGAGATTTATCGATTAGTGTTTTTGAAAAGTATTTAGAACTTGATTGGCGACAATTATCTATTGATGCAAATGGATATTTTACCGATATTGTTAAATATGTTATTTGGGAGGACTATGGAGTGACAGACGAAGTCTATCCAGCAATGTTTAGTAAACTAACAAAATCGGAAATCAAAGAAATTGATTTGTTACTTCAAACTGAACGAGAAAAACTAATCAAACACCATTTAACTTACCAAGCAGAAAATGCTTTGACGATACTTGGAAGTCTGTATGCAAAAAATTATTTATTTAATAAATTCATTCCCGTCGCAAAAGAAATGGGAACAAGAGAATGGAAACGAATATTGATTTTGTCAGAAGCAGCTGAAAAAAAGAAAGAGTATAAAATTGCTTTAAGTGTTTTTGATGTGGCAATAAAAGAATCTGGATATCACACTGAATATTTGCGAAAAGAATATAGCAAATTGAAAGCAAGAATAAACAAAAAAAGTTAACATAAGTGATATAACCTCAAGGGCAGCATTTAATAACAGGTGGTTCCAGCATAACCGTGTAATCTTTTTTTGTTTGTATAGATATATGGGCAACTCGGGAACTTGAGAGAGCCAATAGTTTCCCTTGTGCAAACACGGACACAAGAATACCTTGAGGACATTAAAGAATGTTATTTACAAATCTATGGATTGATGGCTCGGGCGGTTATTATATTAATGACCTAATTTTCGGGGAAGCCTTTCCACAGGGAGGTTATAACTGTTAGGCAAAACCAAGAAGGCCATCAGGTTCATTTGGCGATGACGTCAATTATTCTGCTTTTCAATTTTATCTTGTATGATTTCAATAGCAATTGGTACATTATCGGGCATATCTCTTGACTCAGCGCTCTCCAACTCACTTTCATATAAACATGCAAAATCCCAGTCTATACACTCTTCTTCGTGCAATCTTATCAAATTTATATCAAGTTCATTTAGCGTTATACTATCCCAATGGACATAATAAAGGGGCTCTTCTAAATCTTCAGTTTCCCATCCCGCAATACGACCAACCCTATTACCTAAATCAATTTTGAAATCATCTTCAAAGACTCCTGATTTTACTTTAACTGTATCCTCTATTTTAAATTGTGGCATCATAAACTCATCCGATTTATTTTGTTTGAAATTGAATTTGCGAATATACAAATGTTCTTTTTGCCTGTGTTAAAATCCTACCCTCTTCGTCATCATCTGCCATGCTATATGTTTCATCCAAGTCCATGTACCTACATAATTCATCAACATCGTCATCAGGCAAATCAAAGCATTCATACTCAATACCAACATCCTTCGAGTTCCATTCGTCAGGCATCAAAGGCCAGCATCTAAATATATATCTGACAAAATCTGTATTTAGGTATATTTTCATATCTTCCTTGGTAAATTATTGTAATTGAAGCCCAACTATTTGAGTTTCTTGAAAGTGCTATGACGCTTAGCTTCTTTAGGTAACAACTTCTACAATTATTTTATGTTTTTTCATATGGTCTGTGATTGTTTTAGTCAGGTTGTCACCATTTATATATATAGCAGGAGAAATTTGAGTGTAATATTTGCCATATCGAAAATGAAATGAACAGATAGTTTTATCTTTTTGAACAACTTGATAAAGTGATTCCGAGATTTCAATCACTATTGGTTTGAAAAATCTTTTGAAAATAACAATGTACCCATTCTCAATCTCGATTCTTTTCCATTCAATTAATGATTTTGAACATAATACACAAACCATTAGTAACAAAATAGCAAAAAATTGATACACAAATAAACCTGAGCTTTCCCAACTGGAAAAAAGCTTCAAGCTCAACAAACATGACGCAATCGCTATAAGAACAACTGCTCCCGGAAAATGTGGATGATATATTTCTTTCATTCTCTTATCTTTCATACATTAAGGATTCAATTTATTAGGAGAGTAACATTCCAGACTGAAAACTGGCAATAGGAAACTTTATACATAATAAAAGTTGAAAAATGTGGTGGGCTGATTATAAAAGCATTTAATTTAGGCCCAGTTTTATTTAATTTGAGCCCGGCTCCACGGATATACGCTACTGAGAATGGCTTGACTGTCTTACAGTTGAACCTAAAACTCTCTCCGGATATAAATCTTCTGTCAACAATTATATAATTCCATTTTTCAAAGATAAAGACATTCGCAGAATCAGGCATAATGATTTTCTGAAATTTTATAAATGGATCAAAAGGGCTGATAAAGGTAAATATAATGTGATGTCAGAGCTTCGAAATATGCTTCGGTATGCATGGATACACGGCACCGATAGTCGCAGATACAAGCGAAGATCCTTTCCTTTTCATGTCGGGACTGCTGGCATACATGCAATCTGTTTGCTGCATGATGGGCACCTAAATCCATCCAATACAGTGGAATAGGGTCATCATTCGGTAAATTGGATGACATTTTTAAACAATAACAGTTAAACAAGCGAAACGTGAGATATCTGTCAGGTAAAATAATGCATATAAACAAATTTATTGAAAAATTTTATAATGAAGGCTATATTTAGAGACATAAACACCTCATTTTTTAACAAAAAAACGATGCTTGATCTTTTAAATTAAAACAATACCCACATTTAAAAGGGAGATATAAAAAAATGAACCAGACCAATCAAAATTTAGGACGTGCTGAAGAAATTAGTCATATTCTTGAACCGTTGATCCGACGGATCATACGTGAAGAACTAAGCAGATTGGTAAAAGCAGAACCCGGCACCTTCTATATCGATCCGGATATGCCGCTTTATAGCGATATGGAAGACATCCTGCAACGAAAGATCAAAGGCCATGTAAAATTGCATTCACATGATGAGGTTTGGAGTGAATAATTATCAAGCTGTGTATGAGGATTTATTTGTCAAAAACCTGCACAGATATTCATCAATAAAAAAATCTGCCTGATAAGTCAATCATTTTTCTTACAATAGGCCCTCATGACAAGGCATACGCTATAAAATAGATAGCTGAAAGCGGTTAGCATGGAATAATGCTGTGGTTTGCCAATATAGGACCATGCTACAATATCAGCGAATTGCAGGTTTTTCAAAATTTATGGTTGGATCTATTGGATTGTGATTATTTCATGCTCAGTATCGATATTTTCTAAAAAGATACTCAAGACCATTGAGCTTTATTTCATAAACAGCCTGAAGCATTTCTCCAAGCTTTCCTTCTGGGAATCCTTTTTGTGAAAACCAAACCAAATAGCGTTCTGGAAGATCAACCAAACGCAAGCCCTTATATTTACCGAAAGGCATTTTTGTGGTTGCCAGGGAAATGAAGGCTTCTTTGTCAGGTTGAATTAGTTTGGGCATTTTATTCTTCCTCATTAATCCGATCCCGCAACAACCCAGCACATTTGAAAGTAACAGTTTTCCTCCCGTCCAACATCATCTCACCCCCAGTGGCTGGATTCCTTCCCTTCCGTGGTGCCTTTTCATTGACCTGGAATTTTCCAAATCCTGAAATCATGACATCTTCTCCAGATGCCAAAGTGGTTTTCACGATTTCAAGAAGCTGTTCTATTGTATTTTTTGCTTCTGAGGGTGACTGCTCAAATTCTGCTGAAATTTTTTCAATGATTGTTTGTTTTGTCAGTGCCAATTTGGATGCCGTGCTCCTATTTTGCGACTATTGCTATGATAGCTTTAAACCCGCACAGGGTTTTTTCATTATTTCCCTCAGCCGAAAACCGGACCACATGACTTTTTAGCAGTCACCTTTTTTTTAAGGATAGGATGTTCCTTGAAGTAAAGCTTGTCCTTTGAAAGATGACATTTTTTGTATTTTGATCCACTACCACACCAGCAGGGATCATTTTTTCGCGGTAATGTTGCAGGGGGTACTTGTCCATTATTATTAAAAAGCTGACTGAACCAACCCATAGAAGATGCTCCTATTTTTATTTTACGATAATTTAAAATATACAATATATGCGGAACATTGATTTTGTAAAGAATTAATGATCAAATTAAAAATTATTTTTAGGGATCTTCACCCAGATTCTTTTGTTTTTAAGTTATACGAGTTTTAAAAAATCTTTCTTTTTATAGGCACGCACCCTTTGACAGGCTTCATATCCTTCTCTATACCCCTCATCATTGGTATTCCCTTCTATTGTATCAAACACTTCCTCATCAAAGTTTATGGCAAAACCAGTATGGGTCCAATCAGTTGAGCTTCGGCGACAAAGAAAAATACTCACGGGATCAAGATCATCTCTTGAAATTCTTTCATTTTGAATATCCTGTTCACTGACAAAGATACCGGCTTCTCTTCCTTGGGCTGCAAGACTATCACAGGACCAAGAACCTTTCAGGGGTTTGGCAAAATCAGTGAAATCCGCCACCTGCCTCATCACAAAACTGACAAAACCAGCACACCATGGAAAATCTTTCCCTTCATAGCCCTGCATATAAAGTCTTACCCATGGCCCCATATTCTGGCCACCTATTTCGACAGGGTGCAAATCCAAATGCTTTATTGAATAGGCCTTTACTGCTTCACCAAATGATTGAAATTCATCCGCAATAGGTGTGAGGACTTCTAATAGAGGTGTTATCAACGCTTGAAATGTAGCTTTATCAACATTACCTGTAACAGGCAATTGGCTGACCTCCTGGAATTTTTTTACCAGTTTTTGAGTAGCGGGACCAAAATCCTGGTCAACTCCGGTTTTAAATCCATGGTAACAAAGCCACTCTTGAATAGGCTTAACGATCTTGTGCTTGCTTCCTCTGGATATTACTTTGGGGAGATTAATTTCTTTTTGAAGCCACTTGTACTTAATTTTTGAATTTGGGGCGAGAGTAGCCATAAGTCCCTCCTTTTGAAAAAAATTTTATAATGGTCTCAATGCGCTTTTTGGGGTATTTAGGCTTGCCACAACATAACAATTTTTCGCTACAGGATATCAGAATATTGCATATTTAAGCCAAAGGTAATTAACCATGCCGCAAGGAGAGCTTCTCAAACATCAAAGCAACACCTTCATTAAGCGTATAGATGGATTCAATGTCAAGATTATCATCGGATGTAGAATCAAAATAGATGTGAAGACTCGATTCAAGACCATCTTCTGGTTTCCAATAGCAAACCATTATGGGAAAAAGAGGCAAGGGATACAAAACAATTGAAATATCTGAATCAATATTACTGACAATTTGCTTTCCATCGAAAATTTCCAGCATATCTTTAAACAGATCTGTATAGGTATCGGCAATCCGCTTTAGCGGTTTTTCACAACGTTGTTGAAAATGAGCATATCGGGAAGGCCCGCCAGTCAACTCCCGAAATGTGATCCAATTTCCGTGGGGAGATTTACCCGAACCATTCAAGATATAGGTCAATGCCGGCACGACCATATATGCATTGATATGAATTTCAGATGATAGGTTGCCCTTGGTATCAACACTGAAATTTTTACCAAAAATCTTTATGGTCAGTTTATTATCGGAAAACCCGGCTCCCAGCCGTTTCGCTGCTTCGGAAAGATTAATTAAGGAGATTTTTTGTTTTAGTAGCTCAATTGCTTCTGCTTTATATTCATCAATGGTATTGGGTTTCTCAATAGTCCCCCCATATTGGTCAATCACTTCTTTTTCCAAATAAGGACACGCATGTATCTGTTTTCTTCCCTTAAACACGGCCACTGCAAATGCCAGACAGGTTTTTTCATTACATTTTTTACAGTTAGAGCCGTTTAACAACTTAAAAATTTCCATGGGGTTATCGATATGTGACATTCAAGACTATTCCTTTTTTATATTTCAGATTGAATCACCTAAGATTCAGTAACAATTTTCAGGCACCATTACAACAGTCACATTACAACAGGCACATTCCGGCGCCCTGAAAAGAAGATTTCGGTCAAATCGGAAAAAACAGAAATAGTATTATTGACATGGAATTTTAACCGTCAAAAACCTTATATTCCTTGACTTTTTCAGGTATTCCCTTTAAAAAGGAAAGTTTAATATTGAATATAAATTTATCCGCATATCGGAGGAATAATGGATTATAAAAAAACACTGAATTTGCCTTCAACCCAATTTGCCATGAAGGCGAACCTTCCCCAGCGCGAGCCTGAAATGCTCAAGGAGTGGGAAGAAAATAAAATATATGAAAAACTAAGGGAACAATCCAAAGATAAACCCACCTTTATTCTCCATGATGGTCCTCCCTATGCCAATGGTCACCTTCACATGGGCCATGCCCTCAATAAAGTGTTAAAAGATATCATTATTCGGTCCCGCCAGATGTCAGGGTTTAATGCGCCCTATGTTCCGGGGTGGGATTGCCACGGTCTTCCCATTGAACATAATGTGGACAAGAAGCTGGGTAAAAAGAAACGGGAGATGACAGCGGTTCAGGTGAGACAAGAATGCCGGTCCTATGCTGCCAAATTTGTGGGGATTCAGCGGGATGAATTCAAGCGGTTTGGTGTGGCAGGCGAATGGGATACCCCCTATCTGACAATGAATTACCCCTACGAGGCAAGAATTGCCAAGGAGTGTGGTGAGTTTGCC
>Ga0208900_1001541_pt1 | contig 12036 bp, 12 predicted proteins | sample AntAceMetag02UKK_FD_184763 | JGI IMG/M metagenome (GOLD analysis project Ga0208900, IMG submission 184763) | Saline lake microbial communities from Ace Lake, Antarctica - Antarctic Ace Lake Metagenome 02UKK (SPAdes) (version 2) | ecosystem: Environmental > Aquatic > Non-marine Saline and... | reverse complement strand
AATGCACTTAAGGAAACCATCAAGCCCAATAAATGAAGTCAGCGAGATATATAAGGCAACAAACTGCGAACAAACACAACCAGCAGTGAAAAAATATGTAGTGTACCATTAATTTTGCAAACGCTTGTTATCAAGTAAGCTCAGTTTGCTAATAGCCAAGTTGGGTTAAAAAAGCTTGAACTTAATTTTTAGCGAAGGCTATCAAAATGAAAAAGCATAGAAAATGTTACACAGAACCCAACACATAATCAGACCTCGATCAAAAAATAGTCTTTACTTTTGGCTGCATTAATTCTCGAACCAAGGTATGGGCAAATGAAAAAACATAAAAAAGACAGTGAATGGATTCGAATTATAAAACATGAACAGGTGGACATATCCGCAGTATGCTGAAGGATATGATGGGAAAACTGGTACACATAAGAAGTTATGGGCTTTAGGAGAGGTTATAGCCAAGTTTCAAAAAATAAAATCAACCCATAGAAGCTGGTATGTTTTATTGCCGTGCCAGTTTTGAAATCAAAGGTAATGGCTCGCTTGAAACTTATCATCTGTTTGACAGCAACTTGCTAAGTAATCGGCATCAAAACATCCCGCCAAGCCGAAATAATCCGGTTTAAAGACAGTTTCTATATAATGAAACATTTTATTTATCTTTGCTCTATTAAGAATTGAATAAATGGACAAACTTTTTGACATAGTATTTTTAGACGAAACATTTGAATTCCTCAGCCATCTTGAAAAGAAGCACTACGAAAAAATCCTTCATAATATTCGTAAAGCCCAAACCAGACATGATTCTGAACTATTCAAGAAACTGATAGACGAAATCTGGGAATTTAGAACGCTTTACTAAGGGCTACATTATCGACTGCTTGCATTTTGGGACAAGACAGATTCTGAGAATACTCTTGTGATTTCAACACATGGAATAATCAAGAAAACCAGCAAAGTTCCAGACAGAAAAATCCAAAAGGCAAAACAACTGCATAAAAAATATTTTGAAGACAAAGAAATCACTAAAGCGATAAAGAAATGAATACACATACATTAGACGAGGTTCAGGACAAACTTATCGGTAAAATTGGCACCCCTAACCGAGACAGATTTGAATATGAATTACAAATGGATTTAGTTGGGCAAGCTATAAAACAGACTCGGCAAGAAAGAAAATTAACACAGGAAGACCTGGGGAAACTTATTGGTGTACAAAAGGCTCAAATCTCAAGAATTGAAAATAACGCAAGCAACGTCACCATTGAGACATTGATGAGAGTATTTAACGCTTTACAGGCTAAGGTAAAGCTACAAGTTGAGCTTCCTCACTTTAAAATCAGCCTGGGACAATAACTACAGCCCATAACAGCAAATCATGGCACACAGCCGGTTAGCGGTTTTATAGAAAATGAATAGAAACATACGAATCACTAAAAACCTTCCTGCAAGTGGGCGGCTGCGAGCCAAATTTGTGGAACGTTAAGCCCAATGCTAAAAAAAGAAAAATGGAGAGGAAGAAGCCGATTAACATTTAAAACGAGCACAATGGATTTAGAAAAATATAAACCTAACCGGGAGTTTCTGCTGTATAAAACAGCCAATGGCGATGTAAAGGTAGATGTGCTTTTGCAAAACGAAACCATTTGGATGCCCCAGAAAAAAATAGCCGAGCTTTTTGATGTACAACGACCCGCTATTACAAAACATCTGAAAAATATTTTTGAAAGGGGCGAGTTAGATGAAAAAGTGGTATGTTCCATTTTGGAACTACCCACTCAACATGGTGCTATCACTGATAAAATTCAGAACAATCCCACCAAATTTTATAACCTCGATGCGATTATTGCAGTTGGCTACCGGGTAAACTCAAAACGGGCAACACAATTCAGGATTTGGGCAACCGCTGTTTTAAAAGAGTTTATTATAAAAGGCTATACCATGGATGTGGAGCGCTTAAAAAACCCACAAGCTCTTTTCGGAAAAGACTATTTTAAGGAACAGTTAGAAAAAATCAGGGATATTCGCAGCAGTGAAAGGCGACTATACCAACAAATTACTGATATTTATGCCGAGTGCAGCATCGATTATGATTATGAATCGGAAATTACAAAAGTTTTTTTTGCTACGGTTCAAAACAAACTGCATTGGGCTATTACAAAACAAACAGCAGCCGAGATAATTGTTTCGAGGGCCGACCACCAAAAAGAAAAGATGGGCTTAACTTCCTGGAAAAATTCACCCGATGGGAAAATTAGGAAATCTGATGTTACAATTGCAAAAAATTACCTTAGCGAAGAAGAACTAAAACCCTTAAACCGTATTGTAAGCATGTACCTCGATTATGCCGAAGACCAGGCTGAACGAGGTATTGTGATGACAATGAAAGATTGGGCGGAAAAATTAAATGCCTTTCTGCAATTTAACCAAAAAGAGATACTGCAAAATGCAGGGCAAGTGAGTGCTGAAATAGCAAAAGCATTTGCCGAAAAAGAATATGACAACTACAAACCCATTCAAGATACTTTGTTTGAAAGCGATTTTGATAAAATGATTAAAAAGCAAATTGAAGGTAATGAGGATATAAAAAATGATTGCATATAAATCAAAAAACGGGGTTAAGGGTATTTATCGAACCGGATAACAGGTTTATCCCCAAAACAGGCATTTGCTTTTCAAAAAAAGTAATGCAAATGTCTGGCATAAAAATCTCGTTTGCTGAAGATCAGCTTCGATAAGCAATTAAAAAAACTTGAACAACATTTTTAGCGAAGGCTATCAAAATGAAAAAGCATAGAAAATGTTACACAGAATCCAACACATAATCAGACCTTTTCCAAAAAATAATCTTTACTTTTGGCTGCATAAATTCTCGAACCAAGGCATGAGCAAATGAATTTACCAGCATACATAGAATATGTAATCTTCATACTTGGTATTGTCCATACTATTATTGGAATTATCGTAGGAATAAAAACTTTTTTGAAGAAAGAAATAGTTGATAAGAAAAAACTTAAAATCAAAGATTTCAAAAACACAATAATATTCATCCTTATTGGACTTGTGCTTATTTTATTTGCAATAATAATAAAACCCAAATGTGCATTTCCAGAAGTTGTTATTAAATCTTTGAGAAATAATGAATTAGTCGATACGAAAATTGATATTGAAGGCAAAGTTTTTTGTGTATTACCAGAAACGAGAATTGTTTTGTTGGTTCATCAGATTAAACAGGAGAACATTCCAGAGCGGTGGTTTATACATTCTGAATGCGCTAGTTTAGAAGGTAAGAGTTCTTGGAAGCTTTCAGGTGTTGAGATTGGTACTCAAAGCATGAAAGGTAAAGAATTTGATGTATTTGCATATGCTGTAAATGATAGTATTTGCGAAATCATCCATTTGATTATAAACAATCCCAATCCCCCTTATCATGGAACAATGCATAAACCAACTGAAATTGTTGGTGTATTTGATAAAAAAACCGTCAAACGAAAATTCTAATTATTTATTAACCATAAAATTTTTAAACATGAAAACTCTATTATTATTAAGTCTTGTAATTTTTACATTTTCTTTTGGATACTCTCAAGTAGATTGTCTCCAAAAAGCATGGATTGATTATGAAAAAAATAATTGGAACGAAGCAATCCAACAAGCTAAAGATTGCACTATCCAATTTGGACCAAGAGCTCGAAAAACACAAAAAGATTTACTAGCTCAGAATTATACATTCCCTTGTGACTTTAACGTTCCAAATGATTGTACTCCTGCACAAAAGGATGAGATTTTCAGTCATGGTTTGTTAAATGATGTAGCGGCGAGCTACTGGATTATTGGAATGTGCAGCCTGCGTTTGGAAAACAATGATGCAGCAAAAAATGCATTTGAAAAAGCTAAAGAATTAACATTTGGTCTATGTTATAATCCTGACACAAAAAATTTTTGGTCTCCAAGTGAAGAAGCTGAATTACAATTAGATGATATGGATTAAAATTACTTGGAATTAAAGGAAAACGCCAACAACTAAGCACATCATGGTTCACAGCCGGTTAGCGGTCATCTGGAAAAATGATTATAAACAGAAACATACGAGACATCAAAAAACTTCCTGCAAGTGGGCGGCTGAGAGCCATATTTGCGGAATCGTTGTGGCCAATAGCCGAAAAGAAAAAATATAAATTTAAATTAATTTGAACTATGGAATTTGCAGACAAACTCAGGGCACTCGGAGAAAAAGTGATCCGACTAAAAGACAACATCCAGACAGAAGAAGCAACAAAGACAGCTTTTATTATGCCCTTCATTGCGGCATTGGACTATGATGTTTTCGATCCACTTGAAGTAATTCCAGAATTTGTTGCTGACCTTGGGATAAAAAAAGGTGAAAAAATTGACTACTGCATTTTAAAAGACAGCAAACCAATAATTATTATTGAGTGCAAGCATTGGCGTGAGAACCCAAACGATCATGACAACCAACTTCACCGATATTTTTATGCAACCAGTGCGAAATTTGCTATTTTAACAAATGGAATACGATACCGTTTCTATACGGACTCTGAACATACTAATAAAATGGATGAAAAACCATTTTGGGAGTTTGAAATTAGTAACCTTTCAGACAGAGACATAACAGAACTTGAAAACTATAGGAAATCGAATTTTGATGTCGGACAAATCTTCAGTACGGCACTTGACTTGAAAATTAGCAATCAGGTTCGACACGTAATGAAAAAAGAACTCAACGACCCATCAGACAATTTCGTTAAGTTTTTCGCTAGGCAAATTCATTCTGGAACGTTGACAAAAAGGATTATTGACCAATACAAGGGAATAATCAAAAAATCATTAAACCAGCTAATTAGCGACCCAATGCAAGACAAATCTGCAAAAGAAGTTCATAGACCTTTAAAAGAAACAGAAGATTTTAATGGAAAAAATCCTGTAATGGTAGAAGCCGGTCGAAAAGCTGCACAGACAAGAAAAATGACAAAAATTAATGAATTCACCATTGGCAGTGACATTTATCCAATAGCAAAATCATACGAAATTTTGACAAAAACTGCTGAATGGCTTATAACCAAGGGTAATTTACAAGAGACAAATTGCCCAATCCCGACAGGACGAAAGAGGAATTTGGTAAATACCACTCCGAGACATAGAGACGATGAACATTTTGTGGCTCCCAAAATATTGTCGAATGGACTTTATATTGAAACACATTTCAGTACAACTGGTTGTATTAAAAATGCACGGAGCCTTCTTGAAAGCTGTGGACATCAAGGACAATTATTGAAGGTTTAAGTCAATACGACAGGGGACGGCTACATGCCCACAACAGGCGGTTATAAACAATTGCGGGTGTGGTGGTTAAGAGAATATTTGGAGTTTTTATTAAACTTAATCTTAACCTGAAAGATAAGAGCCTTGAAACTCCGCAACTGTTCATACCGCCAAACGTTGGCAATAATTTAAAAACAAAGCGAAAATGAAAAAAAATTTACTTTTAACACTAACGATTTTAATTTCAAACTTATTAATTGGACAAGAAATTCCTCAACTGAAATTAACACCAAACGGAGTTGAACCAATTGTTGTGGAAATTGACAGCTTGAGTGCTTCCGAAATTTATAACAAAGCACAAAATTGGGTTCAAGAAACATACAAAAATCCTAACATAGTCCTTAAAGCAAATATTGCGAATGAAAAAATAAGAATTGACGGATTTGCAAATGGAGCTTGGTGGTTTAAATCTTTAGGCATCAAACAATCTATGGATATGGAATATACTGTAGAAATTTCTTTTAAAGATAGAAAATATCGCTTTGAATACATAATCGGACAATTTTATGTTGGTGGCGGACAAAAAGCACTTTACAATTATAGTTCGTTTTTCAAAAAAGACGGAGAAATAAGAAAAATGTACTCTGATGCCGTTCCGAGTTTAGAATTAACAATGAATGAACTTTCTAAATCATTTTATAATTATGTAAGTGGTAAGACAAATAAAAAAGATGAAGATTGGTAAAAGAACTAATTAAAATTGATTAAACAAAACCGAATTAAAACTGAACAAACGGAATATAAAAACTATTGCCAACAGCAAATCATGGCTCACAGCCGGTTTGCGGCATCTGGAGAAATGATTGGAAACGGAAACATACATAGTACTAAAACCTTCCGTTAAGTGGGCGGCTGAGAGCCATATTTGCGGAACGTTAGAGGCAATTAACTGAAACAATACAACATTGACTGAAAGAGAAAAAATATTGGAGAATTATAGAAAACATCAACTTGAAGAACAAGCTGAACAGCTATCCAATAATTCAGAATTAATTGAAAACTTCATTAAACACTGCAATAAAAAGGGTATAGAAATTTCAAATAATGACATTAGATATGTTCAAACAATTGGAATTGTTGCTTTTTACCCGAATTTAGTAAATCTGTTAAACAACAAAATAAAAGTTGACAAGGAAGAATTGGTTTCATTTGACATCTTAAATAAAGAGTATAGAAAACAACCCTTTGCCTCTGGTTTTTTATTTTCAGATAATTATATGATTATGGCTCATCCTTATTTTAGACGTGGGCATTACGAAAACAACAATTTCTCACCAAGATTTATAGAAATATACTGGAATTACGACAAAGTAAATAATGATAAATACATTGCATTAGACCTTGATAGAGTAAGAATAAATGTTGACAATTTAATGTATATGGAATTTGACACTTGGTATGGTGCAAAATTCAAAAAAAATATTTCAGATATCGAAGACGGAATTGTTAAATTAAGACCACCTCTTGATTTAGAGGGATTTGACATCGAATTCTTTTTCGGAAATACTTATTCATTAAACATAAAATGGTATGCAAAAAATGGCATTAAGGTGTTTCAAGCAGAAGAATTTAAAGGGGAAAATAGTAGGGTAATTAAAAATGGAATAGAATACTTTCCTGCAAAATATATTCACTCTGAATTTGATGAAAAGGCAGATACTTTTAGACATTTTGACGGAGCAATACATTTTTATACAAAAGAAGAATACTTTCATAAAAGAGATGCAGACTTCAATTATAATAATAAGAATGACTTACAAATAAAGACACTTTCACAAAAACTATTTAAACTAAACGGAGAAATTAAAATTGACGATTGGGTTGAACTTACAAGCCACTATTTAACAGGAAACCCACTAATATTTGAATATTTTGAAGGCAAATTGCCAGATAGAATTATTGAAACAGTTGAGAAATTAAGAATTAGCAGAAAGAATAAAAGCACGTAACAATGTATATAAAAAATAAGCGAGACAGTAGTAGCATCAAGGCTTGTAGCCCGTTTCAATATTTTTGTAAGTTGAAAGATTTGTCCTTCGAAATCGCTTACTTTTCATATACCAAACGTTAGGCAACATAAAAGAAGTCATGATGAGAAACCTTAACATTGAAGAATTAAAAGATAAAATTTATGATTATACAACTGAAGTTGAATATGTAGAAAAAGAGCACCTACTTAGACAACTTCATCTGTTCTTGAATTTTTTGGAAAGTCAGCCCATTTCAAAAAGAATTCTGCAACGAATTGAAGAAGATTACAGCGAAATAAAAAACAAAATACCAGCCGAAGATACAAGACAGAACAGTAAACTAAAACAAGAAATTATTAATGAAATAAAAACTCCTGACCAGCAGGGTGCTTTAGGATACTTTCTAATTAACAGGACATTTATCAAAGAAAGGTTAAATAATAATGCATACCTTGAATTAGTCTATGATTGGTTTGATAATTATGGGGATTTCGACCAAATGAAGGAAGATTTCAACACCTTAGTATTTAAACCATTCGTTGACTTATTAAATTGGTACATCACAGAAAGCCAATCCTACAAAGCAGAAGACTACTTCTCAGAAAAGGAAATTTCAGAATTTTCTGATAAACTTGATGTATTGTTAGATGATATCCGTTTAGGACAAGAAATAATTTTTGAGGAAATACAAGACTTAAAAGAACAGTTAAAAAGTCAGAAAAAGAAAAATTGGGGTGAAATTATGAAAGGTAAATTGTTTGACCTGACATTAAATAAAGTTATTTCTATGGAAACATTTTCAAAATTCGTAAAAGTCATTACGGGTGAAGATTTGAATTTATTAGAATAGAAATTACGTTGCCTAACAGCAAATCCTACCCCACAGCCGAATAGCGGGCACCTGGAGAAATGTCCCAATAGCTATTGGGAGAAAACGAAACATGCGAATCACTAAAACCATTCTGCAAGTGGGCGGCTGCGGGCCATATTTGCGGACCGTTGTGCCCCATTTAAAGAAGCAGTTATAGGCAAGGGATTTATGACAAAAAATGATTAAATTTGTAGTGATTAATTAAATATTCATAGAATATGTTTAATACCATAGAAATTGACCGTAACAAGCTTACTATTATGGGAGTGCAATTTTCCAATTTGAAAACTTTGGAAAGTACTGCAAATGCAATCGGAAGTAATATGTTTGAAGGTTTTGAGCCAACTCCGAAAGGCGTTGAGATAATTAGAGATTATGTAATTGGAAAAATTACATTATCTGAATTTATAAGATTTGCAAAGGAAAAATCATATGTCTGATTCTTATAAATATGTTGACCCAGATTATTCCTACACTGACCCCAAAACAGGAATACTCAGAAATTTAGCGGACATAAAAGACCAAGAAGTTTTGCTCTTTTTTGAAAGTGGAGCTGTAACAAAACGCATTAAAGAACTTTATGAAAATCCTATCAAAATAAAGGGTGTAGAGAGTCTTTTTGCAATTCATAGATACTTATTTCAAGATGTTTATTCTTGGGCTGGGAAAAAGCGAATTGTAGAAATAAGTAAAGCAGGCAAACAATTTTTTCCAACTACACATTTTGAAAATGCTTTCCGTTTCATTGACACTTTAATTTTGGATTACAAAAAAATATCCCCAAAGGACAAACAGCAAATAGCCGAGAAATTAGCTGATATTTTGGATAATGTAAATTACCTGCATCCTTTTAGGGAAGGAAACGGGCGAGCACAAAGAGAATTTTTAAGATTGTTGGCATTGGAAAAAGGTTCAATATTAAATCTGAATCCGCCTGACAATAAAAACATATACGACCAATATATGCAAGGGACAATAAAAAGTGATGTAAAAGCTTTGTCAAAATTAATCTTTGAACTAACTGAAAAATAGACTGAAAAACATGGAAGTTTTTTTTCCTGATCAAAGATACACAAGCAAAGGTGAGCCTGAACTGGGTGTTGGTATTTTAACAGAACTCAGCAAAGGAAAAGTACGCATACATTTTCCCATAGCTAACGAAACACGTCTGTATGCACTTGAAAGCGCTCCTTTACAGCGCGTTGTTTTTAAACCGGGCGATACAATAGTGGATGCAAAAAACCATGCATTACTTGTAAAACGTGTTGAACTGGAGGATAATCTATACGTCTATTATGGGAAAGACAGGAAAATATGTGAGGCCGAACTTGGCGATGTGTCGGTAAATCATGGTGTGGATGATCGGCTTTTTATGGGTGATGTTGACCCTCCCCAGGCTTTTGCTTTGCGCAGGGAAACACTACAACACGAATATAAAAGGAGATTGTCTCCTGTAAATGGATTTGTGGGTGGAAGGATAGATCTTATTCCCCATCAACTGTACATTGCATACGAAGTGAGTTCAAGATATGCTCCTCGTGTTTTACTATCCGACCAGGTTGGTCTTGGAAAAACCATTGAAGCTTGCTTAATCCTTCACCGCTTATTATTAAGTGGGCGAATTTCGAGGGTGCTAATTCTCGTCCCTGAGTCCTTGCTGCATCAATGGTTTGTTGAAGTTTTGCGTCGGTTTAACATGTGGTTTAACATTTTTGATGAACAACGCTGTGCCTCACTCGACGACAGTGCACCAGATGGTAACCCATTCCTGGACAATCAACTTATTATTTGTAGCATTGAATTTCTATCAGGTTCAGCCAAGCGAACTAAGCAAGCACTAACTGCGAGTTGGGATATGCTGGTTGTAGATGAAGCACATAACCTGGAATGGTCTGTTGACAAAGTAAGCCCGGAGTATGTTATGGTGGAACTATTGAGTAAAGTTGCAAAAGGATTGCTGCTTCTAACGGCTACCCCGGAACAATTAGGCGTAGAAAGTCATTTTGCACGACTCCGATTATTGGATCCAAACAGATATGCAAACTACGATGATTTTATAAATGAATCTTCCGACCATAAAAGTATTGCCAATATTGTTGAAAAATTGGATCAGGGGAAAAACTTGAATACCAGGGATACAAAAGTTTTAGCATCTCTTTTCTCAAAAGAAAGATTACAATCGATAAGCAAAGCAAAAGATTTAGACAAAGATAAGCTTATCGAAAATCTACTCGACCAACATGGCCCGGGCAGGGTGTTATTCCGAAATACCCGATCAGCAATGAGCGGATTCCCGAAGCGGAAACCACATCTTATTCCCATAAAAATAACCAAAGATAATGAACTGTGGATTGAGCGCCTGAGCAATGAGTTTGCTTATGATATGAAGCCAAACGAAACCACACATAAACAACAATTTTGGTTTGACGAAGACCCTCGTGTTGATTGGCTGCTAAACACAATGAAGGAAATCCATCCTGCAAAAGTACTGCTCATCTGCAAGAGCAAAGAAAAAGTTCTGGCACTTGAAGAAGTTTTAGCTAAGCGTGCCAATTTGAAAGTAGGCGTATTTCATGAAGATCTCACCATAGTACAACGCGATAGAAATGCGGCATGGTTCTCAGAATTAGATGGTGCCCAAATACTCCTTTGTTCTGAAATAGGAAGCGAAGGGCGGAATTTTCAATTCGCACATCACCTCATCTTATTTGACTTGCCTTTGCATCCTGAATTATTGGAGCAGCGAATAGGACGCCTGGACAGGATTGGTCAAACAGAAGATATACACATTCACATCCCCTACCTCGCCAATAGCCCGCAACATGCGCTTGTAAGGTGGTTCGATGAAGGCTTAAATGCTTTTAAAACCAACCTTGAAGGAGGAAATAAAATTTCTAAATTATTTAGTAATCGACTGCTTAAGCTTTCAAAATCACACGCAATCGCAGGTAATACCTCAGCATTAGAAGCATTGATAAGCGAAACTTCAATCTTTCAAAAAGACCTTCAAAAGAGCCTGGCCGATGGCCGTGATAGATTACTCGAAATGAATTCCTTTCGTCCTAAGACAGCAGCAAAACTAATAAAGCAAATTCAAGCCGAAGACAAAGATAAAAGCCTTGAAAACTATCTGACGAAAGTCTTTGGGCATTTTGATATTGAAATGGAAGACCTTGCTTCCCGAACCTACTATATAAAACCTACTTCAATAATTACCGAAATATTTCCCTCAATACCATTAGAAGGTACATCTGTTACATTCGACAGAAAACATGCGCTTAGCCGCGAAGAAATACGTTTCCTTAGTTGGGATCATCCAATCACAAGCGATTCGATAGACATGGTATTGAGTTCAGGAACTGGTAGTGCCAGCTATGGAGTTCTAAGGGCAAGCGAAAGCCCGGGCCTTCTGCTTGAATTACTTTTTGTTCTTGAAACACCAACAGCACAAAACATATATGTTGACCGTTTCCTCCCAAACACACCACTAAGAGTTGTAGTAGATCATACGGGTAACGAAGTAACAGATAAGTATCCTGTTGAAACACTCGACAAAAATTTGATTGCTGGTCAAATAGACGCTTTGCTTGATAATGAAATGTTAGTAGAAACGCTACTGCCCAATATGATTACAGTAGCCACAAAAATCGCTAAACAAAAGAGTAGCGAAGAAATAGCAAATGGACTACATCGAATGAACCTCACGTTGAATCATGAAATAGACAGGCTAAAAATACTACAAGAGAAAAACAATAATATCAGACCCGAAGAAATTCAAATAGCACTTAACGAACAGATAGCGCTGGCATCGCTCATTAAAAATGCACGCGTAAGGATGGATGCAATTCAACTTATTAG
>Ga0208900_1001540_pt1 | contig 12053 bp, 7 predicted proteins | sample AntAceMetag02UKK_FD_184763 | JGI IMG/M metagenome (GOLD analysis project Ga0208900, IMG submission 184763) | Saline lake microbial communities from Ace Lake, Antarctica - Antarctic Ace Lake Metagenome 02UKK (SPAdes) (version 2) | ecosystem: Environmental > Aquatic > Non-marine Saline and Alkaline... | reverse complement strand
CGTTCCACTGATTGTGTCAGAAACACTGCCCCGATTAGAGGGGATTAAGACAATATACCAAGATCTCTTCCAAAACTTTTCAGATAAGTCAGAAACACTGCCCCGATTAGAGGGGATTAAGACATTTTTCCGTTTTCAAGATTTTTCAACTTTTCATTCAGTCAGAAACACTGCCCCGATTAGAGGGGATTAAGACTAAGTCAGGCGTGCCTGTCCTACAGAGGACCAAGTTCGGTCAGAAACACTGCCCCGATTAGAGGGGATTAAGACATGGCGACTGGAAATTTTCTGTCAATAATCTCATGTCCGTCAGAAACACTGCCCCGATTAGAGGGGATTAAGACTTTCTCAAACAACTTAGTTGTCTCACGATGAGACAAGTCAGAAACACTGCCCCGATTAGAGGGGATTAAGACGTCACGATGGAAGTCAAGAGTACCCTTGTGCATTTTGTCAGAAACACTGCCCCGATTAGAGGGGATTAAGACTTTTTAATAATCCGATGTACAACAATATCCAATTTAGTCAGAAACACTGCCCCGATTAGAGGGGATTAAGACATTTTCTCTGACATCTTGAATGTTGTTGGCGTATCGTCAGAAACACTGCCCCGATTAGAGGGGATTAAGACTTGCTTTGTTTCCCTTTACTGTAACTTGGTATTTTTGTCAGAAACACTGCCCCGATTAGAGGGGATTAAGACTTTGTAATTAATTCTCCCCAAACCAGGGCAACATTCTGGTCAGAAACACTGCCCCGATTAGAGGGGATTAAGACACAACATAGTATGGAATAGATGTTAAGATTGTAATAGTCAGAAACACTGCCCCGATTAGAGGGGATTAAGACAGAGTCTTTCATTAATTTCATGAACTTCTTGTGTGTCAGAAACACTGCCCCGATTAGAGGGGATTAAGACCATGTCATTGAAAAAACTTTCGACTTTTTCGAATGTGTCAGAAACACTGCCCCGATTAGAGGGGATTAAGACGACCAATATCGATCGCGTTTCGTAAACATTGAGTCGGTCAGAAACACTGCCCCGATTAGAGGGGATTAAGACACGATACTACAGCGTAGTTAGCCATATCAATATCCCTGTCAGAAACACTGCCCCGATTAGAGGGGATTAAGACCGGAAAAATACTCTTCAATTGTGAAAGTTCGTTCTTTGGTCAGAAACACTGCCCCGATTAGAGGGGATTAAGACTCATTAATATCGCTATCTATTTGTGTTAAAATTTCTGTCAGAAACACTGCCCCGATTAGAGGGGATTAAGACTATATGACAGTTATTACGGCCAAGAGGCCGTAAAACGTCAGAAACACTGCCCCGATTAGAGGGGATTAAGACATTACTTCATCATCTAACCAATGATCTTGAAGTGCAAGTCAGAAACACTGCCCCGATTAGAGGGGATTAAGACTTGCAATTCTCGATATCGTACCCGTCTTTCGACAGGGTAGTCAGAAACACTGCCCCGATTAGAGGGGATTAAGACAATTTTGACCGTTGTTATAAACGAGCAGGATATTCTGGGGATTTAAGTCAGAAACACTGCCCCGATTAGAGGGGATTAAGACCTGAGGAAATAGCATGATTGGTGGATTTTATTGAAAATGGCAGGAATTAGGGTGGTGAAGGGGGCGGCGTGATGGAAGGGAAAGAGATGCGAAGGATTTGAATATTATGCAATTCTCAGGGCATATGCCGTGATTGAAGAGGTTGATTTCTTGATTCTGATGACCATGTAGGACTGCCAGCCCTTAGTGAACAAGTGTAAACGGATGATTTTTCCAAAATACAGTTTGTCAGAAAATGAGTCACTCGGGAATGGGATTATTTTTCGTGAAAATATGTCGATTAGGGTGATTTTGATTGTCATAAAATTGGCTACCTTTCTTAATTACTCGTCAGTTGTAAGTTCTCTTTTTAAATTTGAAAATTAAATTGAATTTGTGTATAATGGGCATATTATTCCAGCGTTTCTTAAAATCTATCAAAAGGAGGTTAATATGCTCACCTATCTATATGACGGATTGGAAGGTTTTCGTAAAGAATTTTCTCGGCAACGTACCTGGTTTTTTTGTATGGGCATATTGGGCTTTATTGGTGGTAATGAAATGTCGGGAGTAACTTCTTTTTGCCGATTCTGGCTGATGGATGATCGCAGATATGCTTCCTTAGCTTTGGGTATTGGAACTTTCGCCAATCTTAAGTATTGAGATGCCTGCTTGACAAGGCGTGAAAATACACAAATATCAGAATTTTCCGAGCTTTCACCACACAATCAGGCAAAATACATAGGCCTTTAAAATATTAAGCAAACTAAAACGATTTAGGTCAGGGAGAAAAAATGCGACGAATTTATATCAGCTTTCTTGGCGCAGGTAAGTATTTAGAAACAAAATATCATTTTAACGGTAACGTAGCGCCATCAAGCTGCTACGTCCAGGCAGCAGAGTTACAGCTGTTTGGGTCAGGATATTTTGACAAAATCTTTGTAGTTATGACCCAAACGTCCAGAAAAAAACATTTTGAACTATTATCTGCTGAACTAACAGCAGCAGGCATCGGTCCAGTGGATTCTATCGATATTACTGAAGAACTGGGGCCGGAAAATCAATGGTCATGGTTTGAAAATATTTTGAGCTGTATAGACCATGGGGATGAACTTACCGTTGATTTAACCCATGGATACCGAATTGTTCCCATTGTTTTTTCAACTGCCCTTAATTTTTTGCAGAAAGCAAAGAATATCTCAATACAATCTGTTTTATATGGCGCATATGAAAAAGATACTGAAAATTCTCCCATTGTCGATCTTAAAGCGTTTTATGTGATCAATGAATGGACAGATGCGGTAAGCCGTTTGATAGAGGATGCCGACCCTGGAAAACTGGCCCGGGTGGCAGAGCAAGACACATCAGGAACAATCAGTGCCTTTGATGATCCAGAACTGATTAACGCCTTTGATGCATTGACGGGCTCATTGAAAAATGTTGATGTTCATAATGTAAGAAATAGGGCAGAAGATGCCTTGGAGATCATCAGTGCAAAAGAGAAGAATACATCATTGACGGGAAAAATTCTTTTGGAACTGGTAAAAGAAAAATTTGTTTCCCTGGTTTCCGATCAACCGGCCAGTGGGAGGTATGATGAAAATTATTTTTCAATGCAGCTTGCCATAGTCAAATTACTCATTAAACATAAGCTATTTATGCAGGCTTACACTGTTATGAGAGAGTTTATTGGCTCTCTGGGACTTATTGAAATGGATAAAAAGGCCAAAATCGGGAACAAAAAGGGGCGTTCACAAAGACACAAAGCAGAGGTTTTTGTGAATATGCTCCAGAATACCGAAGAGAAGTGGAATTTCAACGGCGATAAAAAGATAATTCAAGAGAATCTTATGCCGATTTATATAAAGTTTAAAGATGCAGATTTAATCTTTACTTTAAGGAGCCTCTGTCAAGAACTGGTTCAGTACCGAAATGGGTTTGATCATGCCTGGACCGCAAAAAAAGAAGCTTTCCATGATATTGAGACAAAAGGGTTGAATTTTCAAATGCTGCTTAATGATATTGTGGAAAAAATGAAACAAAAACAAATTTTTTGACATAACTGTACTTGTTAAGGGGAAATGCCGAGACATCTGCTGTTTTGTGCCAGGTTTTTTTATGTAATCTTATAAGGGAGTTAATGGGAAATAATATACCCATGTTAATGAATTCCATACACACTATCCAGACATCTCCATGCAAAAATGGGTAGTTTTATTATCACGAACTCCCTAAATAGACAATAGAACACCGCCCCACTAATCCTTTTGAAAAAATGGGTCTGACTATAAAAGCGTGAGTGCCAGTCGTGACCACAGTTCCAGATTGCACTGGACAATTTCTTCTGGTGGAAGCCATACCAGATTGTGCAATTCTTCGGCCGGTTCCGGTGGTTTGGCGCTGCTGAGCTTAATTTTGTAAACAATACCAAGGTGTACCCGACCCACGGATGTCTTTGTCTCACTGATGAACCCCAGAAGGCTCGTGGTACAAGTGCTGGGGGCCTTGAATTCTTCATTGAGTTCCCGGTTTGCACCGTTTTTAAGTGTCTGAGAAACGGTGTCTGCCCCGTCTTTGGGGTTAACATGCCCCCCCACACCGCAGGAGCAGAGACCATGAAGTCGTTGTTCCGTCCCATTACGATGATAGACGGCAAAAAGGCTGTCCTGGCTTTCCACCAGAAGATAGGGGATAAGCTGTCGGTAGGATTCATTCTTTTCTGCCAGATCCCGGGACAGCCATTCCGTTTGAAGAAGATTTATGTTAAGGGCACTGTTGGGCTGAACACTGGTATCCGCCATGACCCATTGGGGTAGGGTCTCTGTTTTTACCGCCATTACTTTTTCTGCCATATACCTGTCCTTTCGTTAATTAATTTCATGATTTGTGTTTCAGCATCTACCAGGCATTTGTTTTTGGTTTTGTGGGAAGCAAAGGCTGCCCGGTAGCCGTTGCGAATCAGTTGAAGGATTTCCCAGGTGCTAAGCCCGTCCTGGGTCATTTCCGCTGCTCTGAGATATTCGTTGGAAAGCGTAGTCCTGGACATGCCGGGATCGTCGGTGTTTATCGTTACTTTGATTCCTTTGTTCAGGTATTCTTTCAGTGGGTAAATACGGGTGCTTCTAACTGCAATCCCATTATCCCGGTACCCCACAATCTGAAAATTGCTGGATGGACACAGCTCCACAACGATTTTTCGGTCTATGAAACGCTGCATCAGTTCTGGTTTGTCCGCCAGGGTTAACCCGTGTCCGATGCGATCAGCGCTGAGGTGATAAACCGCCTGCCAGATATTTTCAACGGACTCATTTTCACCTGCATGGATGGTCAACTGCAGGCACCTTTCCATGAGAGGGAGAAAGGCTGTGCGAAGTTCTACTGGCTTCTTTGCAGATTCAGCACCGGCCAGGTCAAATCCGGAAAAATGGGTTTTGAATTGTTTGCTGGTGTCGAGCATGGTTTGTGCCAATGTGATGTGTTCCTTGATTTTATCCATGGCACCGTGTCTGCTGGCAATAAAAATCAGCTGAAAACGACAGGGAAACTGCCCGTCACCGGCAAGTTCGTCCAGGATAATGGAAACCACTTGTCCCCCCGTGAGACCGCCCCGGGTATAGTTGTTTGGTGAACAACGCAGTTCCAGGTAAGAAATATTATCTTTTTGTGTCTGGCGTTTTAATATCATGCATGCCTGGCGTATAGCAGCTTCGGATTGGAGCAGGCCCGATCCCTGTAGATCTCCCAGGGGTTCATACCGTTCAATGCCGATACCAAAAAAATTTTTCGGGGAGATAAGATCTTTGTATATTAATTGTTCCAGCAGATCCGGCTCATGGGAAAAGATGGTTAGAAAGCCACAGACGGTTAAAGGCTCGGGAACATCATGGAATTTGTGCCTAAGTGCCTTGCCGGAACCGTTAAGTTCCTGGGTAAGTAAGCTGATATCTTTTTGTGACACAGCCGTTTCAATTTTGTTCATCCAGGTATTAAATTCTTTACTGAGTTTGCGATGCCTGTAAATTGCGTCGCCTTCCGCATGGGCAACCAGAATCATTTCTTTGGGTGATAAAATTCCACCGAAATGACAATGAAGTTCCGCCTTGGGCAGTGCCCTGAGCCAGGATAATTCTGCCTGACGTTTTTCTGGGTCCACACCGATGCGGGTTTGTTTGAGCAATTGTATCTGGTCTGGGGACAGGATATAAAGCTGGCGGAAACTGGACTGTTCTCCGGCCAGTATTTCCTTTGCATAATTATGAAAAATATCCGATGCAGATGCCTGCCGTTTTTTTATTTCATTCAACAGGGATTTGTTCTGTGTGTTCAGTGGATAACTGGATGGTATCAGGGGGAAGGGAATGGTTGTTAAACGATCGCTGGGAATGTGCGATTGCAGCACCAGGGGCATGATGCAGTCCGCTTTTTCCCGTGGCAGCGGGCTCGTAAAAAGCACTTTTTTCAGGGCAGTGAAAGCATTCTTTTTGTCAATGACATGCATCAAGGCATGGCACCCAAAGAAAAAGGCCGCTCGCTGCATTTCCGCACTCATTGTTTTTCGGCCGCCGGCAAGTGAGATCAACAATTTTGTCGAGGTAACCGATGCATGGAGCGCCGTGCGAAATATCAGGTCAGCCATTCGTTCACACTCATCTGCCGTGCCGAGATCATCCACTCCTTGACAGGGGAATATTCGTAGATCCAGCTCCGGCAACACTTGTCGGTGCCAATTTTTCAAATCTTGGATGGCATCCTTCATTGCTGCTGTTGTTACCACCCATACCGCTTTTACAGGAGAAATGGCAAATTTTTTGCGAAGTTGTGTTATTTCTATAGAATCGGAATGGTTTTGATAAAGGTCTATTGTTTCGGGATTTGTAAATCCGATTAACTCGGGTATTATCTGCCAGGTTGTACCCATTGTGGTCAGAAGTATGGTGTTCTTTGAGTTCATTAATATTTGCCTTGTTTTACATTTCAAGAATGATAAAAATATATTTCCATATGGTGACTTATCTGGCCTTCTGGACCCCTTTGAACTGCCACCTGTGATGTGAGGGCCGGGGGTAGATCCGGTCCCCTGATGATCAACGAAGGGAAAACGGAAAAACACTCCCGGGATTTTCCCTTACCTTAACCAATGCCTTTTCAAAGGGTATTTCTTGCAAAAAAGCAAAATGACTGCCATCCAATTGCCTGGATGCCTCAAGAATCTCTTTTTTTGATTGATCCATGGTTTTACAAAAACCTTTGTTGCCGGTTTGCTCGTATAAATCGGTCAGCAGGGACAGGGGAAGCAAGGCCATTACCCGTATGGTCGGCCCGGCTTTTGATGACAGGCAGATACTACGACTTTTTTCCAGCAAATGCTGAGCATTTTTTTCATCTCCCAGGTCAAGGGCAATCCGGCCCAGGTTATAGGTGCAAAGTTGCCAGGGATGGTGGTTTTGAATCAAAGGATTTATGGAATCAACCATTTGTTCGTAAACGGTTTGCCCAAGGGGGTGTTCTTTTACTTCGCAAAAAAATCGACAAAGCAGTGCAAGCTCCCAGCAGGAGAATTTTTCAAGGAATGATAAGGGTTTTCTGGTCTTTTCTGAAGAATTTATGGGTGATACAGGGTCTATAAAATTTATCAAATTTGTTAAAAACCAAGCATCTGTTTCACTTCTTTTCAGATATTGATACAGGCTTTTTGCCGCCCCTGCAAAATCTTTGGCATCCAGACGTGCGTAGGTCAGATAGTTGTACTGGCGCATCCAGTCAGCCTTATGTTCATTGTCCAGGTTTGCCCCCAGGGCAGTAAGGGCTTTTTGGGAATACGCTTCGCTTTCTCGGATATATTCGGGTCCGCAAAACGCATAATGCTGCATCAAGGTGCCGTACAATTTCCCCAGGACAGGGTGTATGGTGCAGTGAAAATTGCATTGGTTCCGGTATTCAGTCTGTAGAAATTCCAGGGTTTGCTCCAGGGTATCGGGCAGGTCCGGGGTAAATTCAAATCGATTATGGGAGTCGACAAGGCAATGGTTGAAAAATGTTGCCACCAGCTTAATATCCCGCTTTTTCACCCGGTCCACCAATGCCATGCCTCGGTTTTTCCATGCAACGGATTGTTCCACCTCTCCCAGGTGATTGGCCAGGGATAAGTTGGAAGTGTACCATCTCAGGGCCGACATGGGGGCTACAGTAGCAATGTGGTCCAGCATGGAATCTGTCATCAATTGTGAAATGGCAGCCGCTTGGTCTATATCGTAATTTTCCACAATGGATTCGAATTTTTTCGTAAATGCATTTAACCGTTTTGGATCATTGACAATGAGATGAAGGATTTTTTCTGCTTTTTTTTCCTGTTTGATCCAGGAGACCCACTCCCCGGGCAAATTTTTTAAATTGTCTGTAAAATATTTGGGATCATCCAAAATGTTAGTCAATAAGAACAGCTTGTTTTGATGCTTTTCCGTGTAGAGACTGGCAAACATCCATGCCTGGTCAAAGGTTTTGACAGGAAGGCTGACTTTTTTTCCGTCTTGGGTGTTGTCAGGGGCGTTTACCCGGTTTGAAACCGGGTAGAGTAGACAGTTAAAGGAATTGGCTCCTTGAAATATTTCATATTTCGCCCCAAGACCACCCACCTCTCCTATTTTCCCGTCTGCCCGGACAACTCCTGTACAGATCACCTTATTGGAGATGGGCGGCATTTCTTTTAAAAGCCGTTTAAACCCCAGTGCAAGGGCAAGGGAGCCTGACCTGCCTGTGAATTGAACCTGGTTGTTTGCCAGGGTCAACGGATAAAACATGAAATGGCCGGTAGTGGGCATATTTGTCTGGTTGGTGGGCGGGCCAATTGTAAGCACCCGGGCTGTCCGGGCGGATTCCAGGAACGCCCGGTCAAACAGGGGCATGGCCCATGGGGGAGCCAGGCCGGGATCAGGCCCGCATGTTAAACGGCCAACGATCATTTTTTTGATGTGGGCATTATTATTCCCGGTCACCAGTATGGGTACCATTTGCCAGGTACCACCCGCAAGCTGCTCAGAACTGATTCCCAGGTATTGCTCAATTTTGATATTATTGGAGATAAACGGTTTCACCCATGGCGGCTGCTTTTCATCCAGTAATGATTTTGTAATCAGATAAAGATCGAACAGTCGGGACAGGCCGGAAGGTCCGGAGTCCTTGATGGCGCACCGGATTTCATTGTATTTTTTTTCAAACTCCCCGACAGTCAGATCCAACCAGGGGCAATCGCTCAATTCCAGAAGGCTGAATATAAAATGCCCTGGGTTGTTTCTAACTATAAAATTCAGGTTGGAAAGGGTGCCTATCATTGGTCAAATCCATTTGCTACATCATTGACAATGGTGAAGGAAAGGGTTTCATTGGGCTTCAAAGCCCTGTCGAATTTTGCAATAAAATGTTTTCCTTGGCTGTCCCAGGAAAAATGGCCTTGAAATAAAGACTTTTTTTCAGGATTTTTTATATGGCATTGGAATGTATCCTGGCCTAAATTATCCGGCAAACCAGGAATGTTTCCGCTGACGGTATAGCTGTCAGATCTGGCTTCGGCATGGTGGATGATGCATTCTATGGGTTTGATTCGATTTATTTTTCCGTTTTTAAGTTCGAGATAAACGGCATTTATCTCCTTGTTATCCCCTTCAGCAGCCCGAAGCGCAAAGGATTCCGTGGGGAATTTTAATGCTGCCAGACATTCATCCACAGTATCCGGCGCCCAATCCCAGTCAATGGTTGGAATAACTCTTTTCATCGATTTTACCAGGGTCTCCACAGAGAGTGTTAAAACATCGGTCTTGACCATGACCACTTCATCCATAAGTGCATCTGCCGCCATTGCGCTAAAAGTATAACCGGTTTCCATTTCCAACTGGTGAAAGTATCGCCGTGGATCTTCATTTGTCAGGGGTAGGGGACGTCTGGACAGGTCAGGCAGGTAATCGGGGTCTTCTTTCATTTTCAAAGCCTCATCCACCACCTGGGAAGACACCTTGCCAAGGCAGGTGCCAAGATCATTTTTTCGTAAGGTGTACATATTCCAGGTTTCAATGAAAATGTTTTCAAATCCGGTTATTAAATCCGTGGGAGGAATAAGATCTCCCGGGGAGGCAAGGGCCAGATCCTGCCACACCTGTGCCACATAGACGGCTTCTTCCGTCTCATCAATATTATTAAGCACCAGCACCAGGGGCGGGTTATAGTAAAGATCATCCCGCCAGCATCCGAGTTCCGGCCTTACCTGGCGGATTTGCCCGGCCAGTATATCGCTTTGTTCGTTTTCCGCTATAAATTGTGTTCTAAAGCTTTCTGAGAGTTCCTGCCACTCCTGAACCCCATGGGGTGAACCAATGGCACAAAAGGGACATATTTTAAGATGATTTTTATTTTCTGTTTTAAAATCAGGATGATTTTGGATGAAAGGCGGGGGACAGGTTCTGAACTGTTTGGCAATGGCCAGGGCTTGTTTTCTTGTATACATGGTATGTTTCCTTTTTCGGGACTTTTTTATGAAACCCAATCTAACAGACTGCAAAGAGCTGAGTTTCAATATTCGTTATGGCAGGTGGCGACTGCCATTATTAAGCCCCTTCAATGGCTGTGCTGAGCAGGTTGCAAAGATTGTCCCGAAAAAATTTGAAATCAGCTGAATCAATCTGTTCATTGCCATGGTCTGGAGATACCCAGTCCAGCGGTCTTAAAAAAGCTTTTAAACGATCTCTGATTTTGTCTCTTCGGTAAGATAGATTCCCTTTTTTGTCCATTAACTCGGCGACATCTTTGTGTTTTAATTCCTTGCATTCGTAATAATAGAACACTTTCTTTTCAATATCTTTGAGCAGATGATAAAAATTATTGGCCCATGCTGTCAGGTGTTTTTTTTTCATGACATCCTCGTGGGCCTGACAGGCTTTGGCCAGGGGATTGTCCGGGATTTCGTCATCACTGGTTTCAGGATATGAATCAATCCTGTTTGACAGGTTTACATATTGCCCAATCCATGACATGAAATCACGGACATTGAGCTGGATATGAGGCTCTTGGGTCTTTTGGGCTGCCTGTTCCCAGAAATACCCGGCCAGTCGTAAAATATTTTTTTTGGTATTAAGTGCCTGAAAATAGGCTGGTAAATCCTGGGGATATCCAATGTCCATGAGATCTTCCATCATGACAACGGCCCGAGGGGATTCATGGGTTCGTCCGAAGAGAATCACTCTTGAAGAAGTTTTTGTTTTTACAAATTGATCGGATTTGCCCATGACATCCAGAATGTGACGGTAAAAAAGTCGCCAGGTATCCTTGTATATATCCTGGTTTGCCTCTGCACTCCGGGTGATATCCAGCAACCGATGCCATAAAAAACCATGTAAACGTTTCATGGTTTCCGTGCCGCCTACAATCAGACCGTTTCTGACCCCCTCATTTTCTAACAGGAAAATCATTAATTCCTGGAAAATATCATCAGGAGTGGTCAGGCGAATATCCACCCCGGGCAGGTTCAATCTATTCAGTTCCATTTTTTTGTAGGTTTTGCCTGCAATTATTTTTAGGGTGTTCCTGTTTTTATCGGTTTTTAACCAAGCTTCAAATGCTTGAGGTGAAAGTTTATCTTTACCCATGCTATGCTCCTTTTTTGATGGAGCGAATGTCATGGGCTGCAACCTGGCCCATAAATTTCAATTTAATGGATTCGGTTACCGGCAGGTTGAATCGGATCTGCTCAACAAGATAGGATGATTCCCCCCAGAGCGTATTATAGGCAAGTAAATTTTTCTTGTCAGTCATGGCATTTAGCCCCTTGTTGTAAATGGTCAACAGACTCAGGATTTTTCTACCACATTGCTTCTATTTTGACACGCAAAATAAAGAAAAAGCTCCGTCCATATTCATGTTGTATCTCCCTCTTGTTTTGATTCATAAACTTTCATTTTTTTTGCTTCTATATTTCTTTACGAAGTTAAATGCTGATTGAATGGATTCAAAAAGCCATGAAATCCATGAACACCGATACCATCCCACCATGAAACTTTATTTAATCCAGTTTTTTTTCTTTGCTCCATTCGTTTTGTAAGCTTTGTTTTTATACCATAACGATCACCAATCGCTTTTGAAAACTTTTTTCCGCAGTGCCTTGAGCTTCCCATGTATTTTTTTACGAACCAAGCGTTTTGTTTCGGCAGATTCTGGAATCTGGCAGGTTTTTCTTTCTTTTTGCTCAACTGTTGATTTTAAAATTAAAGTTTTTAACCGGTTATGGGCATCCTGCCTGTTTTTCTTCTGGGTTCGAAATTGCTGTGCCTTGAGGACAATGATACCCCCTTTTGTAATCCTCCTGTCATTTAAAGTCAGTAATTTTTTTTTATACTCTTCTGGCAGGCTTGAGCGCTGAACATCAAACCGTAAATGAATAGCGCTGGAAACCTTGTTCACATTCTGGCCGCCGGCGCCCTGGGCTCTAATGGCCTCACATTTTATTT
>Ga0208900_1001538_pt1 | contig 12056 bp, 12 predicted proteins | sample AntAceMetag02UKK_FD_184763 | JGI IMG/M metagenome (GOLD analysis project Ga0208900, IMG submission 184763) | Saline lake microbial communities from Ace Lake, Antarctica - Antarctic Ace Lake Metagenome 02UKK (SPAdes) (version 2) | ecosystem: Environmental > Aquatic > Non-marine Saline and... | reverse complement strand
AACACTGGCCACGGTCAGTAGCCGTGGCTTTTGGCAAAAATAGCGCGAAAAATATTTTTTCACAACATTTATTTATCTCTGAATATCAAATCATTAAGTCTTTATAAATTATCCTGCTTAATCGCTGTAAATTTATTATCTTCCAATTATCAGGAATTATGGGGAAAGCAAAAGGAGAATAAATACTATAATTCTTTTCTTCAATTGACAATTGATTATTAGAATCCATTTTTCTCAAATCACGTAAAGCTTCATGTACAATCCCTTTCTCATTTCTACACCATAAGATTTTAGGAACTTCAGAGGAAACTTTTCTTGTCCCAATAAAGAAACTTACATCAGTTAGGGCATCCTCAAATACGAAGTTGCCCAGTTTTGCAACAATATTAACAGTTAAGGTTTCATTTATTTCACTCCTAAGTTTGCTATAAGTAGCATTCGTTAAAATTGAGGTTGGCAATACGCATCCAATTACACCATTTGAATTTAGAGAATTGACAGATTTATAAAAAAATGCACTTGCCTGATTTGGTCTGCCTTTATTAAAACTTGTTCCCAATGCGGTAATAATAGCATCTCTTTTTTCTTTGTCTTTCAATAATTCCCATGAAATAAAAGGGGGATTCATAAGAATTAAATCGTAATCATTGTCCCATTCTTCTTGCAATGAATCATCTACTAAGTTTATTTCAAAGTCTAAATTATTATTGCTCCATTGTGTTCGTTTTTCATATTGTAGTAAGAAATTTGAAGTATAAACGGCACTCTCAGATGTATCCCAACCTTTAATAACAACTTTCCCACTATATCCCAGATTCTTCAATTGCTTCAATGATTCAATTAAAAATTCTGCTGAACCACAAGATGGGTCAAATATTTTAAGGGTTTTTTTTGTGATATCTATGCTACTTAGGCTGTTCTCAACAATAGTCCTTGCTAAATACTGTGGGGTGTAATGAACACTTGAATATGCATCATTTTTCGTAATTAAGTTACTTGATACTCCGCCAAATAAATCTCTCTGCGGATTAAAAAATATTACTTCTCTATGGGCTTCTTGAAATAATTTACCAGCAGAATGTCTCAATATTAAATCAAGGTTAGGATTTATTGATTTTACACCATTTTTAATTAAATCTACAAAGTAGTCAAATTGATGAGGAGGTGTTATATTTTCAATTCCCCACTTATTATAGTCGATTTTTAAAAAGTCTTCTTCAAGGCTAATTAAAAGTTTGAAAAGCAAATTTAAGGCATCTGAGGGCTTTTCATTTTGAAAAGTAATATTTCTTAATTTTCTGAAGATATCTAATACGAAAGGGACAATATCGCTCGATGTGTTATATGATTTTGAGAGTAAATAATTGTAAAATTTATTCGTATCTGTTTCAATTATATTTTTCTCAATTTTTTCTGATTTTTTATCTATCCAGTTGAATATTTTTATAAAATCAGGACTTATTTTTACAAAATTCTTTGTATTAGTTGACCAGGCATACTCATAATAAGAATTAACATTTTCGTTAATATCAGATGTTTGTAAACAAAAATTCCCACCTCCTCCATTCAGCATAAGATATTTATTATCCTGATTGATTGGATTAATGAGCATAGGGAGAAGTCCAAAATTCTGCTTCCAGGAGTTTATGTCTGATAAATTTCTCATTTCACAAAAGTAAAATAATCTTAGATTTAAATTTGAATTTTCTGTGGCCTTACTATGCCACCCATCGTCTAATTTGAAATGTAAAGCTTTTATTAATGGGCGATGGCGTTTTTCATATTTTTGTAACATTTATAAATTACTTACACTTTTGAAGACAACAACGAATGTGTAAACTATGCTGAAGCTGAAATCATTGTTACTTCATGTGTTGGTATTGATGAAGCTGAACCAACTGGAATCAGGATTTACCCAAACCCCTCGGATGGTATTTTTACTATTTCTTCGTTGACCAACGAAATTTTGTTTGTTGAATTATTGAACTCAGCCGGACAAATCATCAAAGAGATGAATATCAACAATTCAGGCATAATTGATCTTACAGATAAGGTAAATGGCATCTATTATTTAAGAATTAATAGTGCTGAGAAATACCAAATTGTTAAGTTGATCCTGATGAAAGAATAGATTTCATTGTTTCATTTTATTTTACTACTCATGATTAATGTTTTACTTTCCACTAAATTCGTAGTAGTACCAATAAAAAAGCCTTTTGGTTTGTCCAAAAGGCTTTTTCAATTTTATTATTCAGGTCCTATCCTCCAAAATCGTCAAAGGCGATATTTTCGGGGGGTACACCATAATCATCAAGCATCTTTATCACAGCATCGTTCATCATGGGCGGGCCGCAGATGTAATATTCAATTTCTTCGGGCTCGGGATGGTTCTTCAAATAGTTGTCCATAATTACCTGGTGGATAAATCCGGTGTAACCAGACCAGTTATCTTCGGGATTGGGCTCAGAAAGCGCCACATTAAATTTAAAGTTATCGTTTTCATCCTGAATCTTTTCAAAATGATCCATATAGAAAAGTTCTCTCAGCGAACGGCCACCATACCAGAATGTAGCTTTGCGATGGGTTTTTTTAGTTTGAAACAAATCGAAAATGTGCGACCGCATGGGTGCCATTCCGGCACCTCCGCCAATAAACATCATCTCTTTATCGGTAGGTTTGATAAAAAATTCCCCGTAAGGGCCCGAAACCATTACTTTATCACCGGGCTTGCGCGAGAAAATAAATGAGGAGCAAATACCCGGGTTTACTTTCATAAAGCCACCGGCTTTCCTGTCCCATGGTGGAGTGGCAATACGGATGTTCAGCATCACAATATTTCCTTCGGCGGGGTGGTTGGCCATGGAGTAAGCACGGTAAATAGGTTCGGGGTTTTTCATCTTCAAATCCCACATTTTAAACTTATCCCATTCGGGGCGGTATTCTTCTTCCACTTCCATATCTTTGAAATCCACTTCGCATTGTGGAACATCTATCTGTATGTAGCCACCGGATTTGAAGTCGAGGGTTTCGCCTTCGGGCAATCTCACCACAAACTCCTTGATAAAGGTGGCCACGTTACCGTTGGATACCACTTCGCACTCCCATTTTTTAATGCCAAAGATTTCGGGCTCCACGTGAATTTTCATGTCTTCACGAACCTTTACCTGGCATCCAAGCCGCCAGTTGTTGGCTTGCTCCTTGCGGGTAAAATATCCTACCTCCGTGGGTAAAATGCTGCCACCGCCTTCGAGTACCTGGCATTTGCACATGGCGCAGGTTCCACCGCCACCGCAGGCTGACGGGAGGTAAATTCCCTCGTTGGCTAATGTTGACAGCACTGTGTTACCAGGATCAACTTCAATTTCTTTTTCATCGTTGATATTCAACATTACCTTTCCCTGAGGCATAAGCTTTGTGCGGGCATAAAGCAAAATGGCTACAAGCAAAATTATGATGATCAGGAATATAGCTATACTTATGCCAATTACCCCACCAATTCCAGTTGCTAAAATCATTTTTGTGATTATTTAGTTGTTAATATTTTTATTCGTTAAATTCTTTTGCTTACTCCAATTTCAGTGAATCGAAACTACAGTTTTATCCCCATGAAACTCATAAAAGCTATGCCCATCAATCCTGTGATGATAAAGGTAATCCCCAGGCCACGCAATGGGGCCGGAACATTTGAATACCTGATTTTTTCGCGGATGGCTGCAATACCTACAATGGCCAAAAACCAACCAACTCCGGAGCCAAGCCCGAATGAAGTAGCCTCGGCAATAGAAACATACTCGCGTTCCTGCATGAAAAGTGATCCACCCAATATGGCACAGTTTACAGCAATCAAAGGGAGGAAAATACCAAGTGATGAGTACAATGCCGGGGAGAATTTCTCGATGATCATCTCAACAAGTTGCACCATTGAGGCGATAACCGCGATGAAAATGATGAAGCTTAAAAAGTTCAAATCCACATCGGCCAGCGATGGGCTTAACCATGCCAAAGCACCGGGAGCCAAAAGGTAGTTGTTGATGAGGTAATCTACGGGAACAGTAATTCCCAAAACAAATACTACCGCTATGCCCAGGCCAACAGAAGTTTTTACGGTTTTTGATACGGCAAGGTATGAACACATTCCGAGGAAGTATGCAAACACCATATTATCGACGAAGATGGATTTTACGAAAATGCTAATTAGATTCTCCATTATTTGTTAGTTTTTATTTTTTTCGATCTTTTATTAATTGATGTCAGAAATCCGATGTTTGATTTTAGATATTAGATGTTAGAAATTAGATATTAGAGGTTAGGATTTTGATGTTTGATTTTAGACCTTGCCCAAGGATTTTAAAGTGGCCACAAAGATTGAAACCAATTCATCGTTTTCCTTTAATGACCGAATTAAAACATCCTTATCATTAGGCAATAAATTTGCCCGATCTATAATTTTTTGACATATTAATGTTTCCCTCAATTCCTTTAGAATAATTTTGTTTTTATGAATAAAATCCCTTCTGGATTCAGCAGCACGGGCTTCACCATAATTTAAGGCTGGTGATGTTCCCGAACGTACCAACTGACCCGATAAATGATTTCCTGCCGGATTTGCGGGTAATAATCCCACAACATCAATAATTATGACGGCAAAATCAATTAATCTATTTTCGAGGTCTTGTTGATTCATTTTCTAATTATCAAAAATATCAAAGTTCAAACATCTTACATCGGACATCTTATATCCTAATTATCCTCGATAAGTTCTTTATCTCTGCTACGCTGAACCCAGATGATGATTCCCACAACAATAAGTGCCATCGGGGGCAGGATCATAAAACCATTGTCTTTATAGCCAAAATCGTAAAATCCTTGAGGGATGATATTGTAACCCCAAATGGTACCTGATCCAAATAATTCTCTTACAAAGGCTACCACAATCAAAATCCAGCCGTAGCCCATTGCGTTGCCCAAACCATCCAAAAACGATGGCCAGGGTTTATTGCTCATAGCAAAAGCCTCGAAGCGACCCATGATAATGCAGTTTGTAATAATAAGGCCAACAAATACTGAAAGCTGCTTGCTTACATCGTAAACGAAAGCTTTTAACACCTGGTCAACAAGAATAACAAGTGCGGCGATTACTACAAGTTGCACGATAATGCGGATGCGTGGGGCAATGGTTTTGCGAAGCATTGAAATTATAACATTGCCAAATGCCATAACTGCTGTTACTGAAAGCGCCATCACAAATGCAGGTTCAACTTTTACGGTTACCGCCAGGGCCGAACAAATACCCAGTACCTGTATAGTAATGGGGTTTTCTTTGCTGAGCGGTGTGGTAAGTAGCCTGCGGTTTTTAGCTGAAAATAAAGGTTCTTTATTGCTCATAACTATTTGTTTTTCTTGATGTAAGGTACATAATTTTCAAGGCAATCCTCAAGCATAACAGTTACTCCATCGCTGGTGATGGTGCCGCCTGAAATGGCATCTACACCGTGGGCAGAGTTGATGTTGCTGTTGGCTACACCGCCTTTTACTACTTTAACTGAAACAAAGTCACCACTTTGGTCGAAGATTGTTTTGTCTTTAAATTCTACCTCGAACAATGAGGTATTGATCTCTGCGCCCAGGCCCGGAGTTTCGCCTTTATGGTCGAAGGTAGCCCCGGCGATAGTATTAAAATCGCTTTTAAAAGCAATATTGCCCCAGATTGGCCCCCACAATCCCATACCCCTTAAAGGTACAACATAGCTGCGTTCTCCATCTTTTTCCATGACGAAAATTGGCCATACTGGTGTTTCTGCTTTTTTACCTGCTTTGGCTTCTTTTTTCAGGTTGAGTTCTACCTTGAGGTTGATGTCGAAGGGACGGGTATCACCTTTTTCAAGTTTGCCATCTTTATAAAGGCTTACAATATTGCCTTCATTATCCACAGCCAATTCTTCTACAACATACTTGGAATAAGTATCAGCAGCGGCAGCTCTGTCGGTTTCAATATTGGCTGATGCCAGAATACCCTGGATTTTTTCCGCCATTACGTTGGCCTCCTGAAAAGGCTTGAGCACCATGGATGCCGACGACAGGATTGCTGCCACCAGGATTACCATCGCTGATGCATAAATGAAAATATATCTGTTTGTAAACATAGTCGATAAGTTTTTATGCGCTTGCTAATTTGGCGCGTTTCATACGTTTCTTAATATTGCCTTCCACAACGTAGTGATCGATGAGTGGAGCGAACACGTTCATCAGCAGGATGGCAAGCATCATACCTTCGGGGTAAGCCGGGTTGAGCACCCTGATAAGCACAGCCATAACGCCGATAAGGATTCCATAAATCCATTTTCCTTTATTGGTTTGCGATGCGCTCACCGGGTCGGTGGCCATAAATACAGCTCCAAAAGCAAATCCTCCCATAATCAGGTGGTAGTATGCCGGAAGCGCCATGTAGGCATTATCGGGGGCAACGTAAGGCCCAATAAAATTGAATAGTGTGGCCAATCCAAATCCTCCAACGAAAACGGAGAGCATAATGCGCCAGCTTCCGATTCCTGTTAGCAAGAGGATAACCGCTCCTACAAGGATTAAAAATGTAGAGGTTTCGCCAATGGAGCCGGGAATAAATCCCCAAAACATGTCTGATGCGCTTGGTAAAGTTTCAAAAGGCTGGTTGGTTAAAAGGTTACCAAGCGGTGTAGCCCCTGAATATGCATCGGCCTTTTCGGCTATCCAAACTTTATCTCCCGACATATCCGATGGATATGCGAAAAATAGGAAAGCGCGGGCAGTTAGCGCCGGGTTGAGGATGTTCATACCGGTACCACCAAAAACTTCTTTACCAATAATTACTGCGAAAGCGGTGGCAATGGCTACCATCCAAAGGGGCGTATCGGGTGGAACAAGGAGGGGAATGAGCATCCCCGAAACCAGGAATCCTTCGTTAACTTCGTGTCCGCGAAACTGGGCAAAAATAAATTCGATACCAAGACCCACGCCATAAGATACAACAACAATCGGGAGCACCTTTATCAATCCGAAGAGGAAATTATCAATAATGCCGGCGGCTTCACCATGCGAGAGGTTGTGCTGGTATCCCACATTCCACATTCCAAAGAGCAAAGCGGGAATCAAAGCAATTACCACCACACTCATCGTGCGTTTCATGTCGATATGATCGCGGATATGACTTCCTAATTTTGTAGTATGATTTGGGACATACAGAAAGGTTTCGAATGCTTCGAACGTACTTTGCAGGTACGAAAACTTCCCTCCCTTTTCAAACTGGGGTTTAATGTTGTCGATAATATTTCTTAAAGCTTTCATTATATTTAATATAGTTTATGCATTAGCTCATTTCTTTTCTCATCGCATCAATACCCTTGCGCACTATAGCCTGAATTTCCGTTTTGGATGTATCGATGTACTCAACGAGTGCAAAGTCTTCTTCATCAATTTCATAAATGCCGAGTTGCTCCATGGCATCTATATCTTCAACCATTATAGATTTGATGAGCTGCATGGGGTAAATATCAAAGGGGAAAACTTTTTCCATTTCTCCGGTCATTACAAAAGCACGTTCGCCGCCATGTAAGTTGGTGTTGAGGCGGAATTTTTTGTTTTTACCATTGAGGAAGGTGGGGAATGATTTCGAGAAACTAAACTTTCCGAAACCGGGAAGCGCCCAGCCAAAAAATTCGTAGTAGTCGCCTTCGGGAATTACAGTGATTAGATTATCGAAAAAGCCAACAAATCCGACTTTGTCAATTTTCCGTCCTGTAAGCGCATTGCCGCTGATGTAGCGAACATTTCCTTCAATGACGTTTTCTTTTACAATTTCGGCAATGGATGCACCAATTTTGGTTTTAAAGTATCTTGGTTTAATAACTTCAGAGCCTGTTAATGCTATAATTCTTTCAGCATTAAAACGTCCTTCGAGGAAAAGCCTTCCAATTGTCAGCACTTCTTGTGGCTTCAGATGCCAAACTACTTCACCTTTATTGATGGGATCAAGTTTATTAATTTGTGTTCCAATATTCCCGGCAGGATGTGGTCCTTTAAAAAAATTGATTTGAACATTTTTTGAATTGGTGAATACTTTCGAGTTTGCATCGCCGGCAGGCAAATTAAGGTGAACAATGCCAGGGGTTAATTTTTTCAGTGCGTCAACACCGGCCTGAAAAGCCTCGCCCTGCCCGTGAACGATCAGGTCGAAGTCAACACCCAGCGGTGCAGAATCAAAACCTGAAATAAAAATTGCTTTGGGCTCATCATTAGGATTGGCGATAACAGTGTATGGTCTTTGCCTGATTACCGGCCATACGCCACTTTCGAGCATTTTTTCAACTATTGCTTCCCTTTTTATTGAGTTGGGGTCGGCTATTCCAAAATCAATAAATGACTGTTCAGCGTCAGCTTCGATGCTTACTTCGAGTAGCGCTCTTTTAGCGCCCCTCCTGATTTCTTTTACGGTGCCGCTAACCGGGGAACTGAACTTGATGTTGTCGCGGTACTTATCATAAAAAATTTGTGTACCCGCTTTAACCTTATCGCCTTCGTGGACAAGCAACTTTGGAAAAACACCATGAAAGTCGATGGGCTTAATGGCATAATGACCCGCCTCGACTTCAGCAATGATTTTTTCTGCTTCACCCTGAAGGTTGATATTCAAACCTTGTTTAATAGTGATTGTTTTAGACATATTTTTATTTCAAAATGATACCTTCTTGTTGTCTGATTTTGGTATGCTTCGCGAAAAGCGGTGCAATAATATGAATTTAAATTTATTCGCTTTTACCTCTCCATCAAAATTTAATGCACCTTATGTTAATATTGTGCCTATTTTGATGTATCTGTTGAAAAAGGTTGATTTTCGTCAGCTTTTTGTTTGCTTCAAGGCAGTCAAATATTAATCCGCTCAATAAATTAAGGTCGCAAAAATATGTAAAATATTAGATGTATTGTTAATCATTTAACAAAAAATCCAATTCTGTTTTATTCATTAAACTAAAACTTTAAACATGAATTAAGTTGCTAATCACTGTGAAGTTCAAACTTTACTATCCAAGTTTTTTCGCACAATTTTTGTAAGCGCCAGCAACTTATTAGTTATTTTTGGAAAAATTTAAAATCTTAATTCTAAACTGTTTACTATGAGACCATACATTTTAGTTTTCTTGTACCCGTTAATTTTTGTATTAATAATGTTTAAAGTTAACGCGCAGCAAGGTAAATCCGATGACTATTACCAGGAAAATTTTATTAGAAACTCTGATTACATTTACAAAGACAATATTAAAACAGTTTTGGTTTACAAGGAAGGTTACGAGATGGATGAACCAGTTTTGCTGCTCAATTCAGATGACAGGCTTATTTTTAGGTTCGATGATTTGAATGGCGATTATCAAAAATATGAATACACCGTCATTCATTGCGATGCGGATTGGAACGTGTCGGATTTGATGCCCAATGAATATCTCGAAAACTTTTCTGACGACTATATCGAAGAATTCCAATACGGGGTTAATACCATTCAAGCCTACACGCATTACTGGAAAAGCTTGCCCAATGATGTAATTAATTGGCGTCTTTCGGGCAATTACCTACTTAAAGTTTATCAAAACAACGATAAGAATGATGTGCTTTTTACACGAAGGTTTTACGTGCTTGAGCCTAAGGTGAGCGTGATGGCAAGGGTAAGAAAACCGGCCAATGTTTCAGAAAGGAAAACGCGTCAGGAGGTGAGCTTTAGCATACAAACTGCCGGGTTGAATGTAAACGACCCTTACCGCGAAATTGATGTTACCATAAGGCAAAATGGCCGGTGGGACAATGCCATTACCGATTTACAACCACGATCGGTTTCGGGCAGCGAATTGGTTTACGATCATGACGGGATAAATGTTTTTGACGGGGGTAATGCTTTCAGGTACTTCGATTTGAAGAGTTTGAGATACAATTCATTCAGGGTGGCAGCCATCGAATATTCCCCGCTGGATGGATTACAGGTTTACCTTCATGATGATGAGGTTAAAAAGAAAAATGTTTACGAAAACGTGCAGGAAAGTATCAACGGCCGCTTCCTGATTAAAACCGAAGATATGTACAACACCAATTTTGAGGCTGATTATGCTATGGTTAATTTTTTCCTGCCTTACGAAACCCCACTCATTCAAGGCAAATTTTACATTATGGGAGGATTGACTTACTGGCAATTTCTACCGGATGCCGAATTGAAGTATAACTATGAGCGGCAGGGCTTCGAGGGAGCGCTCATGCTTAAACAGGGGTATTACAATTACCACTACCTTATGTTGCCCAACAACTCGAAAATTGGTGATATCGAACTTTGCGAGGGCAACTTTTTTGATAATAACAATGAGTACAATTTCTTTATTTATTATACTCCGGTTGGTGGGAGATATACACGGCTGGTGAATGTTACAAATATCCTTACTTTTCCTGAATAAAGCTTCATAACGTTGCATTTTGGCAGAGTGTAAAGCAATAAGAAGTTGGGAAAACTAATTAGGGCTTGTTTTTTTTTAGTAATGTTTCCCGCAGGTAACGCTGATTTTCGCAGAAAAAAATCAGCGCAGGTCAGCGCAATCTGCGGGAGGATTTTTTTAGATTAAGGAAAAAGGACGACTTTATCGATGGAAATTAATTAAACCAATATCGGCCTCCGCTTGGGGGGCTTAAAAAAGTCGCGAAACTCCGGCGGACCCATAAGATACTTTCCTGTAAAGTCATCAATTTCGTCCAGCGTTTTTTCTGAGAGCAGACTCTGAACATCGTCCATACTGCCGCTTCCCATCATAAACGGGGTCATTTGCAAATTAAGGTAGCTCCCGTTGAATTGCCCCACGATCTGGTATTCGTCGAGCTCGGTTACCGATTTTCCGCTAATGGAACAATACGAAAGATGCTCGCGTATTTCAAGCTCTGATTGCAGGTTGGGCTGCTGATGTTGTACAAGGTTTTCCTCAACGTTTTCGCGAAAGAAGCGCTCCAGGTTTTCTTTCGATTCTTTCGAATAGCTTTGGGTGAGTTTAAGGGCACAATCGAAGCATATAGCATATTCAAACATCGATTCGATTTTACTCGTCGCGATATTTTTCCTGAAAACCTTTTCGATAATATAATTCGAATTGGTGTCTAACAATTGTTTCTCGCAAACCTGGCAGGTTTTGAATGGTTTTCCTGTGGCTGAATCAAAAAATAATTGTGGGATTTCGATCCCCCGGTTGCTATGATGAATATTCTGGTTTTCCATAATTTATTTTATTAATAGCGGTCAAAACTACAAAGAATCGCTGAAAGATGGTTTTCGTGCGGTGAAATTATTATTGTGTATTACGAATAATCCGTCAAAGGGCGGACAAGCCCAATATGGAAAAAAACATTTCTGAATAAGGGATTCAATAATGAATAAAAAATAAAGAATAGAAATCTTGTAAAGATGCCCTCCCGAAAGCATCCAATCATTTTATTTGCATTGTAAATTGGAGTCCATAATATTAATGATTTGATTTACTTATTGTCTTATCAAAATAATAAAAATTTAAATGTGGTGTCGTTTTGTGGGATTTGTTTTTCCCGTTAATCGGGACAGGTTGTCGCAAAAAATAAATGCCACTAAATCACGAATACACAATAATCCACAAAAAAGGAAGCACTAAATTAATTGTCAAAAATGAAAAGATAACATTTCCGTCAGAAAAAATAGTTTATGATCCCAACCATTTCCAGGATAACCAATAACTTTCAACTTTTAACTCTTAACTTTCAACTTTTAATGCCGAGCTTCGCTCGGGCATCCTCGAAAAATTACGAAAATCAAAGATTTTCTATTTTTCGGGACTCTTTACTTTTAACTCTTAACTTTTAACTCGTAACTTTTAACTCGTAACTTTTAACTCGTAACTTTTAACTCTCAACTTTTAACTTTCAACTTTTAACTATCCTCCCTTAAAATGCCTTATTTTGCAAAGCGAAATTATTAAACTAATGCACATTTCAATCGACAATAAAGCCGGATTTTGTAGCGGGGTAAAAAGCAC
>Ga0208900_1001537_pt1 | contig 12069 bp, 12 predicted proteins | sample AntAceMetag02UKK_FD_184763 | JGI IMG/M metagenome (GOLD analysis project Ga0208900, IMG submission 184763) | Saline lake microbial communities from Ace Lake, Antarctica - Antarctic Ace Lake Metagenome 02UKK (SPAdes) (version 2) | ecosystem: Environmental > Aquatic > Non-marine Saline and... | reverse complement strand
GGATATTAAATGAATCAAAAAACAATGAGTCTACCTATTTTCAAACTAAATAAAACAGGTCCTGATAAGCTTTTCCCAACTAAGGAAATCCGGAAAAATAAAAAGCTGCTTGGAAATCGTTTTTTTAGACCCCTTTTCTTTGGAACAAAAATAAAAGAATGGAATCCACAGCGTATCGACATAAGCTTACACGAAAAATTTAGATTTCAGCAAGGACAGCCCCTCGGATCAGAACTTGCATGGATTCGGATGGATATTACGAATAGAATCATTCACCATGTACCACTACCACGTATCGTTACAGACTTATTACATGGCGATAAGGAAGGTAACTTTGATCCGCATGTACGGATATCAGGATTTAGCATCTCTAGAAAACTTCGGGGGAATTCTATCGGTTCCAGTTGGTATAATCAGTATATTGAACCCTCCATTATAGCCAGCGGAATTAACATCATCAGAGTTGAAGGTAGTTGTCTAAATCGAAATGGGTTTCGTTTCTGGCAAGATACTAAGCAGGGATTTTCAAAGAAATTTCTAGTTACCGAAGAGGTCGATTATGATGACATCGAATTCTATAACACTATTAAGGTAATTAACCCCGAAAAATAGGGCTCATTCGTTACCTAAGTAGAAACAACTACAGCCACTTTTTTCTTCTAAAAAAGAGTAACATACCGATAACAATAGCAATCATAAGGGATAAGACTACTGGATATGCAAATGGCATTTCTAATTCTGGCATGTTTTTAAAGTTCATCCCATACAGTCCAGCTAAAAAACTTAATGGAATGAAAATTGTCGACATCATCGTTAATACTTTCATAATTTCATTCATTCGATTACTAATACTTGATAAATACATATCCATTAAGCTAGTATTTGTATCCCGATAAGATTCGATGATATCCATAATCTCAATTGTGTGATCATATAAATCATGCAAAAAGGGTCTTGATTCTTTTTCAATCAAAGATGACTCTCCTTTAATTAAAGAATTTACGACATCTCTAATCGGCCAAATAGATTTACGCAGTAAAATTATCTCCTGTTTCAAGTAATGTATTTTTGCGACCGTTTCCTTTTTGGGATTTGAAAAAACTTCTTCTTCAATCCTCTCCAACCTTTCACCTAGTTTTTCCAAAATCACAAAATAGTAGTTTACTATCGCATCAAGTAACGAATAGACTAAATAGTCCCCTTTTTTATTACATATTCGTCCTTTTTTGTTACGTATACGATCTCGGATTTGATTAAACACATCACCCTCATGTTCCTGAAACGTAAGCACCGTTCCCTTATATAAAAGGATACTCATCTGTTCTGATTGCACGTCATCCGTTGTTTCTTCGTACTGAAACATTTTTAGAACGACAAATATGTAATCCTCGAAATCTTCGTACTTTGGTCGTTGGGACACATTTAGAATGTCTTCCATTACTAAGGGATGAATGCAGAATTTCTCTTTTAGTTTATTAATAATCTCAAGATCATAAATACCATTGATATTTATCCAGGAAACCGTATCAGCTTTTTTATTTATTTTATAACTTTGTAAATTTGAAATCACCTGCTCTTGAAACATCTCCCCATTATATTCAATATGACTTATTTTAACTGGATCGGCTATTTTATCCCCGGTGTATACCAGAGTCCCGGGAATAGAACCAATTTTTCTTCGATTATAGCGAATTTTTCTCGTCATATTTCACCTCTCCTATTCTAGGATCCCTAGTGTTTCGTGGCTTTTGATTAATGCTATTGCTTTAAAACTATCTCGATACGGTTTATATTTTTCTAAAAAATCTCGTTCGTCCTCACGCCAAGCAAGACCCATAAACACATAATCCGTGCTTTTTGAATTTCCCTGAATCGTTGTAATATTTGTTTTTTCATCCCCTACAATTATCTTTGTCTCAATACTGATACGAGCTACTTTTATTAAATTATTGAGTTGTTTTTCCGCAAGGGGAACCATTTTTTCAGTTTTTACAATTCGAAGAATTCGGATTGTACTGTCTGGATGCTCTGCCTGAACTAAATATGCGAACATCAACATCAGCGCACCATTGGTTTTCCCTCTCCACCAGATATCAATAGTAATTGGCTTATCTTTACTCGCCAGCTTATCATCCGGAGCATCAAAAATAATGATATTTTTTTTAAACTGATAGGAAAATTTGACAAGATCCATATAGTTTTCTTTGTCTTTACCTTCTTTATCGGACCAACCCAGTAGCAATGTGTTCGGTTTTAATCCTTGGAAACCATAGGACTGGATAACCGCCTTTACACCTTCATAAAAATTTGAGGTGACAATTACTTCTCCAAATAATTCGATTTTATTGTCTGTTATAAATAATTCCAGTTCTTTCTCTGAAGCAATTTTATTATCCCATTGATTATCGCTTTGAGACTCTATAACCTGAACAAGAGATAACATACCGCGTCTGGCTTCAATTAATTTTCCAAAATCGATAAGTGCTTTACGTTCGTTAGGCTTTCCACTTAACAACAATATACGCGGTCGCCAGTTTTTAAAGTCCTGTGCTTGATGCTGTAATTTTATCAAATACTCTTTTATTCTTTGAAAATAAAAACCACTATGAGCATCCTTAAATTTTTTGTTATTTATCCGACTGTTAAAATACGCTCTTAAACCAAATAATATAATAAATGCCACAATTGCACTTCGAGCATCAATCATAACCATTAAAAACCCGATAGTCAGAAGTCCAATCAAGGATACAGACCAATGATTTACTTTAAAAGTAGGTCGAAACGAAGGGTTCTTTGAATATCCTTCTATAAAGGTCGCATAATTTGTCATGCCATAGGACATTAAAAAAAACATCGTTATAATCGGCGCAAGCGTATTTAAATCGGCCAAAACAATCGCTATCCCCGCAATTATAAAGGTAAGGATAACCGCTGGTCTTGGACTAGCCGATTTTTTATCAACTTTTTCAAAAAAAGAAAGGAAGGGTAATAAGCGATCTTTTGCAATCGCTTGTAATATAAATGGTGATCCCATAAAACTACCTAATGCTGAAGAAAGCGTTGCGGAGAAAACCCCCAATATTATAAAAATTGGAATAATCGCAATCACACTCATCACATTGTAGTTCGTTTGTAACAATTCTCGTGTTGCTGACCCGCCCAAAAGAATCATTTCGATAATATAAATTAACAAGCCCGCTATAACAGCTAAAAAAGTTCCAAGAGGAATGCTCTTTAATGGATTTTTTAAAGCACCTGATAAACTGACTCCCTGCGTAAATCCGGTTACTGCAGGGAAAAATATGGCAAATATTATCCAGAAATTTGTATTTTCTGCATATGCCGGCAATAAATTGGCTTTAAATATTAAAGGATCAAATTTAAAAGCTGCGCTGATAATAAATGTTGTAATTGCCAGCCCCAAGATTACTAAAATATAGGACTGAATCTTAGCCGCCATATCGGCTCCTTTGTATGTCGGAACAAACAACATGCCCAAAACAAAAAGCGAAATTATTTTCGTGTACGGTAAAAGCACCGGCAATATTGCAGTCAATGCATCTGAAAAACCAATGATATACATGGATATGGATATGGTTTGCGCAAGATATAGTATAATCCCAATTGCGCCGCCATAACCAATTCCGACACTGCGTGATATTAGGAAGTAATCCCCTCCACCATCAATATTTGTCATATTGGTTGTTATTGCTGACAATGAGAAGGACGTGGCAATCGACACAACATGCGCCAAGGCTAAAATTACAAGAGATTGAATAATCCCAGCATTCCCTACCACATATCCCATTCGAAGGAACATGATAACCCCAAGAATGGTTAGAATATTTGGAGTAAATACTCCTGCAAAGGTTGATAGTTTCAATGTTTTTTCTGTCGTCACTTCAAGCTCCTCATTAATTTTTACATTATACACTGATTTAGATTTAAACTAGCTTAACTTTTTAATTAAATAGAACACAATATTTTCTATGACTTAATAGGAAAATAAAAAATGCAATTTCCCATTTCCCCTTACGATAATCTTTTGAGATGAATAAACAATTCTTAAAATTCAAAACCATTTCAATTCAAAAAGAACTGGATCACTATGTCGATGAATTTAAATTTATTCTTTTCTGTTTAAAAGAGGATGAGGATGCCTCTCAATATATCGAAGCATTCAATGGCGTTATGACTGATGTTCTTCAATTTAAATATGATCCCATAAAAGAGACGCACTACATCTGTTTCAAAAATATTAGTTTTTTAGACCTTTCCATTGCTCTACTAAAAATTACTCATGCGCTCGGGTATCATGGAAGAATCGCAACAGAATCTAAATTATTATTTTTGGAACACACGCATATGGATTTCATTGAAATTGGTTCCGATCAAAAATCTTTTTTATCCGTTGAAGAACCCCCAAGTTCATACCAAGAAGAAATAGTTTCTGAATTTCTAAGAAAACGACTCACAGGAGAAATTTAGCCGCCGAGGCTGTATACTATTTTGCATTCAAGCCGACGCAAGGTTGTGTTTATGGTGTTAGTCAGGATTTCCCTTCTAATAAACCTGATGCGAAAAAACTATTCAGACTTTTTGCTATTTATTTCACTAAGCTTCTCTTTCAAACAATCGTCACATAGGCCATGCGACCACTTTGCATCTGAATAAGTTCGAAGAAAATCATCAAGTGGAATCCACTTATTATCCACTTTAATCTTTTTACAATAGGAACACATATAGATAAAGCCTTCCATATATTTTATATGATTTAGAAACCTATTCGTAATTATCATTACAAAGAGACCAAAAAAGAGAACGATTACAGTTTCAAACAAACTCTCAGCAATGTTCACCGGCGTTACAGCAGCTCGAAACAGATAATGTGGAAGATCAAATATTTCATCAATCCAAAAGAAAGATATAACACTAATAATCATTATTGTTTCATAAACTAATACTTTCTTACTTAAACGATTGAGTTTTTTCATCCTATTCAACACATTAGCAAATTTGCATTACTCAAGTCAAATATATTAATTCCAACTATAGTCGATTATATATAAGACTGGGTTCTCCTCAGATTTAAAACCTTCAATCCGGTATTAGCTAGAATGAATATCTCTTTCTCCAGACATTAAATCTGCAAATATAATCCGAACGACCAGATCATTAAGGTCCTGATGGTATTTTCCTAGGTCTATTTCTTCGTTTCCTGCAATTGCCTGATTTATTTCAAAACTATAAGAACTAGTCGCTGAGCTTGGAACACTAATCAACCGGGTCTTCCATTCATAAATAAAATTTAGTTGATTTGGATCTGCTCTATACGTAAACATATTTCCAAGAGCAATCATTTTTGAAAATGCCGATTCATCTACATCCATTGCTATACGAAAATAATTGTAGGAACCTTCTGTATGCTTACAACCGAAACAAGCATCAAATGTATTAATACCTTCGGATCTATTTAATACAGTTACCAGAGGCGCGAGAATTTTATCCCCCAATTTGTCATAATATTCGTTATAGTCATTACACTCAAACATATACAATAACAAGTCACGTAAATGATTCTTTTCTTCTCTATATTGATCCGAAAATATGTTGACTCTTTCAAGCAAACGCTGTTTCTGAAGCTCAATATTATCAAACTTTCGGACATACTCTCCCGCTGCATCCCACACGCTATAATACGTGATGTCTTTTCTAACTCTCATTAGATCTGCAATAATTTTAGTATTCATATAGAATATATCGGTAAAAAAGGAAAGTTATCCCAACTGGATGCAGATCATCTCGATACTATTCTTTCAGAATCACTCGATGACCGACTATGTTTGAGACACTTTTAGAAAGGTCACTGAACAGTACATTGCTCTAGTCGAAATGTGTTTTGTAAAAACAAAATGTATCGAAGTGACGTTTTTAACATAATCAATTAAATAGAAACCATGGGCATCATCGGATTTAACCCAACCGGAACCGCTATTTTCTATTTGTTGTAAATGTTTTTTAATAACCGTTGCGTCCAATTTAATTTCTCGAAATTGATCATCTTTGAAATCTTGACGGAATAAGGCCACATAATACCTGAGATAAAACCGAGGGTCGACAAGAAACGAGCTGTCTCTTAAAATTAAGACTATACACATGGTCTATCTATAAAGGAGCATAAATTTATGAAAAACAAAAAAGTAATAATAATAACAGGTGCATCATCCGGAATTGGGAAAAGCACAGCGCAACAGTTATTAAGTGAAGGGCACACCGTTTATGGTGCAGCCAGGCGGATAGAAAAAATGGATGATTTAAAGGCTGACGGGATTAAAGCAATCAAGATGGATGTTACAGATGAAAAATCTGTCAAAGCTGGAGTAGATCAACTTATTAAAGAACAGGGCCGCATTGATGTTTTGGTTAATAATGCCGGATATGGCAGCTACGGCTCAGTTGAAGATGTTCCAATAAGTGAAGGGAAAAAACAGTTCGATGTTAATATTTTCGGATTAGCGCAAATTACGCAACTAGTCCTACCTCATATGAGGAAACAAAAATCAGGGACTGTTATTAATATTTCATCTATGGGAGGAATAATCTATTCACCACTCGGCGCTTGGTATCATGCCACAAAACATGCACTTGAAGGATTTTCTGATTGTTTAAGATTTGAAGTCGCTCCATTTGGAATAAATGTTGTCATTATTGAACCTGGTGGGATTAAAACCGAATGGGATACAATTGCACTTGATAACATGAAGGCAAGGTCTGGCAAAACAGCATATGCCTCGTTAACCGAAAAAACAGTTAAACTATTTGAAACGATGTATAAATCGGGAAGTCACCCCAGCGTTATTGCAAAAACGATATCAAAAGCGATAAAAGCAAAGAGACCCAAGACACGTTACGCATCTGGCTATATGGCAAAACCGTATATTATGGGAAGACGAATATTTTCTGATCGAATATTTGATTGGATGTTAAAAGCATCACTTAAATAATCTACTATGCCTAAATCAGAAAAAGCACTTGAGAAAAAAGTCGCAAAAGATAACACTCAGCGCAATCACCATCGCCCCTTGCATGGGAATTGCAGCTACCAAAGCATACTGGGCATCAACTTAGCCGATGAATGTATTAAACTATTTGAAGCAAAAAAATCAACGGTTCGAATACTCGATGTTGGATGTGGAGACGGCTACGCTCTTTATCAACTAAAAACTGAATTAGAGGAGAAAGGTTACACAAATCAATTTGAATTTAAGGGTCTTGGCATTAACAAATACGACAAGATGCATATTTGTGATGACTGTTTTCTTAATATGGGCTTGCTGGAATATGATTTTGGGACAAACCCCAATTTTGATCTAATATTTTCAGTCTATACATTTCAATACATATGGCACAAGCTGGAAGGAATCGAAAAGATTTATAACACTTTATTATCAAAAAATGGATTAGCCTTTATCCATTTTCCAGGCTACCTAATTTCACTCTCAGAAAAAACAGAATCTATCTCTCGAACTGAAAAGGAAGGCAATCAACTATTTATCGATTACTATAATAAATGGGCGGCAATGACTAATAATACAGACATTTCCTATAAGCTAATTCCATTTGATTTTGATGAAGACGATGACGATGTTATTACAACTGAACTTGGTATACTACAGATTAATAAAAAGAGTGATTCACCCCTCGCTTTTAATGCCACTCTAAAAGGATTTGCTGTTTTTAAGGAGGGCTTCGTTTTTGATATGAGTATCCAAGGTTTATCCTACATCTCATCCTATTACGATTTAGACACGGACAAGTGGGGTTCTCTAAGCAAAACATACTTAAACGAACCCAATAAGCTACCCTTATATCGAATACTAACGCTTAAAAAATTCTATCAATACATCAAGTATGGACTACACTTGGCAATCCATACGCAAAATAAGCCCGTAATCATTGGAATATACCCTGCTGCAAAAGAGCACATGACGGGCGATTCGGTACCCTATCGGCAAATTTCAGAGATACTTATTAATCAAAATATTGGAGCTGTTGTTCGTTGTAACGGGCTTTACACCGATGAAGTAAATTTTCATGATTTTAATGACTATTTCATTCACACCTTTATGGATTTTATTATTAATAATGCTGAAGAAATTTGCCAGCACAAAAATCCAGATATTTATTTGATTGGCTACTCATCCGGTGGAAGTGCTATTGCATCAATTGCTGCGGAATATAATCAGATAAAAAAGGTTCTATTGCTTGCACCTTCTTACGACTCAGATTTAAATCAGCTTACAGACAATTTAAATTCTTACACAGGCGAACTCAGTATTATTTGCGCAAATGACGACCAAGTAGTGTATCCCTCTGAGGTATCATGGTTTTACTTTCAAGCCTTAATGTCTAAAAATCGAAAATTTGTGAAACTAGATAACTGTGATCATGATTTTAATGGTGACTATAATAAAGAAATAGTACTTAAATCACCACTCTGGGCATTTAATGGATTAAGTGATTTTCCTGAAGCAGAATTGCTTTCTGAAAAAGTAGTCCGTGACACATACACTAAACCTGAAGCTGGCTATCGTTAAAACAACGAACTCAACGAGACCCCTCCGCTTCGACAAACTCAGCATCCCTCTTCGCTCTTCGAGCTTCGCCGGACAGGCCTCACCTGTTATGGGAGACTAAAACAAGGACCATTTCATTTTTTTCTGTAATTCTATTTTAAAAGCTGCTAGATCTTTTGTCACACTACTCAGAATTTCCTGATGCCGATGAAAATCAAGAATCCCAACATTTATTAGTTTTGGTTTTACATATACGTCAATTTTTGTATTTTTGCATTTCTCCTCAACAATCTTATTCATCATAATTTCATAGGTATTTAATGAACTATCAATCGCATTCGGAATAGTGCGTTTATTTTGAGGAACTCGTTTACCTGCGACATCGATGGCGATCAGCACATCACATTCATTCCGAATAATATCAAAAGGCAAGGGGTTCACCGCCCCACCGTCTATTAAGACGCGATAGCTGTTTTTTACTGGTTCAAATATTGCAGGAATCGAAATACTTGCTCTCACAGCCTCAGCCAAATCACCTTTCTCAAATACCACTTGAGATTTTCGCCAAAAATCAGTCGCGACTATTTTCAGCGGGATTTTCAGATCTTGAATTTTATCAACCCCAAGTTCTTTCTTAAACAACTTAACAAAACTATTTCCTTTTACTAAGCCTCTGCTAAACAAGCCGATATCAATTAGGCTAATGGCCTCTGATATTTTTGTTTTTGTAAGAAGTTCTCGAATTTCTTTACCCGAAAATCCAGCCGCATAGAAAGCACCAATTATTGACCCGATACTGGTTCCAGAAATGATACTCGGTTTATAGCCTAATTCATCTAGTGCTTCCAGGAATGCAATCTCGCAAATTCCTTTTGCTCCACCACCACCCAATGCTAATCCAATCTTTTTCATTGATAAACCCTTAAATACAATAATATTAATCATTATAGCAAATAGACTTTTATTATTGACATTTTCGCCTAGTATATTATAGTATTCATATATTCATATTTTTACATATCATAAATTAAGGAGTTAACATGCTGCATCTACTAAATAAGATTCAAAAAAATCTCACCATTGCTATCCCCGTTTTTATGATTTTGGGATTCATTTTTGGCTTGCTCTTTACCCCACTGTTTCTAAAGAAACTAATAGTGCCGTTTACATTTATGATGGTCTATCCAATGATGGTGAACCTACAATTCAGAAAATTGTTACTCAAAGGGAATACTTCATTACAACTAATGACTCAAGTTATTAATTTTGGCATTATTCCTTTTATTGCATTATTTTTAGGAAAAATATTTTTTCCAAACAACCCACTTTTTGCATTAGGGTTGCTGCTGACGGCTTTACTGCCAACAAGTGGCATGACCATTTCCTGGACGGGGTTTGCGAAAGGGAATATCACAGCAGCTATTAAAATGACCATCTTTGGGTTAATTATTGGATCACTTGCTACACCATTTTACGCAAACTGGCTAATGGGAACCGTTGTCACTATTCCGATGGTCAATACCTTTAAGCAAATTGCAATTGTTATCTTTTTACCAATGATTGCAGGCGCACTGACTCAGCATCTCATTATTGCAAAATATGGGATGAGTCGCTATCAGAATGGAATAAAACAACTATTCCCACCATTTTCCACTATTGGGATATTGGGAATTGTATTTGTTGCTATGGCCTTAAAATCTAAGGCACTTGTTTCGCAACCACTTTTACTTCTATCATTGCTTCTGCCAATCATATTATTATATATCATCAATTTTAGCCTTAGCACATTAGTCGGTAAATACTTTTTCAAAAGAGATGATGGCATTGCCTTAGTCTATGGAACGGTTATGAGAAATCTTTCTATTGCTCTGGCAATTGCTATGACTGTTTTTGGTGATAAGGGATCCGACATTGCACTCATTATTGCACTCGCTTATATTATTCAGGTACAAAGTGCTGCCTGGTATGTTAAATTTACAAATAAAATATTTGGAGCACCAAGTTCTTAATCAATCCCAAATATACGATAAAAAGGAAGCTAAAATGAAAGAAATAAAAATAGACGTTCTCATTATTGGAGCTGGACCTGCTGGACTTGCTGCTGGGATATATACATCCAGAGCAAAAAAAACAACGCTTATTCTTAAAGGAAAAGCACAATCTCACTTAGAAATGGCTCACAAAATAGAAAACTATCCTGGGGTTGAATCTGCTACAGGAAAAGAATTACTCGAATTATTTCAAAATCAAGCCACTAAGTTTGGCGCAGAAATTGTAGAAAGTGAAGCAATCGAATTATCATTATCAAGTGATCCAAAAATGGTTACAACACGAGATATGTTTATTATGGCAAAAACAATCATTTTTGCCAGCGGGAAAGGCCAGCATAAGAAGAGTATTGAAAATGAAGAAGAGTTTGTTGGTCGTGGCGTCTCCTATTGTGCCAGTTGTGATGGAGCCTTCTTTCGCAAGAAAAAAGTTGTCGTCTATGGTCATGATGAAGAAGCGGTAGATGATGCAATTATGCTCAAAGACCTTGGTTGTAATACAAAGATTATACTCGATTGTGGAAAAGACACGTGCAGCAAATCTTTATTAAAGAAAATATCCGATAATGAAATTGAGCTAATTGAAACCCATACGGTTATTTCTATTAACGGGTCCACTGCGGTAGACTCTATCACTATTGAACATGTAGGGAAGAAAAAAGAGATACTAACGGATGCGCTCTTTATTATTCAGGAGATCCCCTCCGCAACATTACTAAAAAAAACAGGCATCAAGCTGACCGATAAGGAGTGCATCGATATTGATCGAAACATGCATACCTCTATTCCCGGTGTTTTTGCTGCTGGTGATATTACCTGTGGGGGCTTACAAGTCGCAGTTGCCGTAGGCGAAGGGGTCACCGCCTCACTAGAAACACTCAAGTACCTTAGATCAATAAACTAGTCGACTTTTAGATCGATTTAAAACTTAGGTATATCTCTTTTTTAAATTTAATAAAGTCATTATTGCTAATGTCTCGAGGGCGTATTAATGGATTTTTCAGCTCTTTAATTATTTGTCCCGGTTGATTATCCATGAGTATTATTCTATCCGCCAGAATAATACTCTCATCAATATCATGGGTTATAAATATGATCGTTTTTTTGAATTGAGCCCAAACACTTAACAACAAATTTTGCATGTCATTTCGTATTCTAAAATCTAAACCAGAGAAGGGTTCATCCATTAGCAGTATGGGCGGATTTAGTACTAAAACTCGAGCTAATGCAACTCTTTGAGCCATTCCACCGGATATTTCTTCAATTAAATAATCTCCGAATCCATCTAAGCCAACCAATTGTAAGTAATTATCTACCTTTTTATCAATCGTTTTCTTATCAACTTTTAGTATTTTTAAGCCCACCGCTATGTTCTCTTTCACACTTAACCATGGGAATAATGCGGCCTTCTGAAAAACGACACATCGATCCGAACCCGGTTTATC